>Ga0209190_1003000_pt1 | contig 11216 bp, 5 predicted proteins | sample M_140205_XF_Meta_FD_187315 | JGI IMG/M metagenome (GOLD analysis project Ga0209190, IMG submission 187315) | Freshwater microbial communities from Lake Montjoie, Canada to study carbon cycling - M_140205_XF_MetaG (SPAdes) (version 2) | ecosystem: Environmental > Aquatic > Freshwater > Lake... | reverse complement strand
AAATGCCAGAAACTTTGTATTGAGAGAACAATCTCCAAGCACTGGTCAGGCTGCGCCCAGTGTTATCCAAGAAACGCAAAAGATTAATGACCGCAAGTACATGGCTCAGACGTTCTTTACGCCAAAGGCAAGTGAAGTCGTTGATGGGCAGGTCAAGGCTTCTTTTGGAATGTTTATGACATCTATTGACTTATTCTTTAAGTCGAAGCCAACGGATAACGAAGAACAAATTCCATTTACTGTAGCAATTTCTAAAGTAGAAAGCGGTCTTCCAGGCAACGATATTATTGCAGAAAGAACTCTAGAAGCTGGATATGTTCGAACATCAAATAACCCAAGCACGTCAAATACTTCTACTCTAACGAAGTTTACGTTTAAGGATCCAGTATATCTTGCGCCTTCGACTGAATATGCTATTAAACTAATTACCGAATCCCCAGACTATGAAGTATGGACGGCGATGCTTGGAGAAGATTACATCGATGGGACAGGAAATGTCAGAAAAGTTTCTGACCAACCATATGTTGGCAACTTATTTAAGTCGCAAAACGCATCTAACTGGAATCCAATCTTAAATCAAGATTTGATGTTTAATGTTAACAGAGCATCTTTTGCTTCGTCAAATACTGTATACTTTAACATTAAGAACGATGAAGATTTAAGAAAAGACGTAATTTTTGACGCTATTAGACTAACTTCTACTGAGCAACAGTTCTCGCCGACTTCTATCAAGTATGAGATTGAAACAAAATTAGCAAATGCTGCCGAAGATACCCAAAGTTATTTTACGATAAACAACAACGAAGTTTATAAGTTTGGTAAAGACACAAATGTTTCTACCGTTCTTTCGAAGAGAAGAAGACTGATTAGAGCTGCTAACACTTCCTACATGAACGTGAAGGTTACTTTATCGACTACGGACGACGCTGTTTCTCCGATGATTAACAGAGAGCGGTTCGGTATTTCGACTATTCAAAATATCATCAATAATGCTGGTATTTCTAACAATTTAATTTCTATTACTAGTGGTGGCACTCACTATAATGCAGCAAATATCATAGTTTCGTTTAGTGATCCAGATGTTGGCGCAAATACTCCATCTGCTAATGTAGAAAGTTATCAACTAGTAAATGGGCAAGTAACTGGAATAACCATTACAGATCCAGGTGCTGGATATTTTACAACACCAACAATTACCCTTGCAGAAGCTGCCGCAACTGCAAATGGTACAAATGCTACTGCAGTTGTTAATGGTGAAACTGATTCTACAGGTGGCAACGTTCTTTCTGGATACCAGACTAAGATCGTTGAACTTGCTAATGGATTTGACGCTGGCGATCTGATCGTACGACTAGATATGATTAAGCCAGCAGGAACAGACGTTGAGGTTTACTACAAGGTTCTCTCTAACCAAGACAAGGATTCGTTCGTGTCTAAGAAGTGGCAGAGAATGACTAAGGTCCCTTCAACGGCAGTAGATTCTCCAGACCAAAACACGATTGTCAATACAGAATACCGCCATTCACTAGATATTAGTCAGATCGAATACTTTGATGGAGACAGATCGTATCCTCTTGGTGGTAAGTTTAAATACTTTGCAATCAAGTTAGCACTAACCGCACAAGACCCAACAGTCATACCAATGGTAGATTCCCTCAAGGTTCTTGCTGTTCCAGGTGAAAATAAGGTTACACCTCTAATTGACGGTGGAACGTTTATACCGTAATAAAATATGAAAGTAAAAATTGAAGGAACTAAGTATAGTCGGGATATGAGTAATAGGGCAGTGATATGCACCGACCCTTCTGTTCTTCGCACATATAATGCTGAGCAAATGAAACGTCAAGAAAATGAACGTCGTGACAGGGAAATAAATACAATGAAGAACGAAATGTCTGAAATCAAGGCTATGCTTAAAACTTTGATCGAACGAGGATAAAATGGCTAACGCAAATATTTCTGCTATTGCGACCGCAAATACATTTGATGATTGGCGCGTAGCCACAAATACCCTAATTACAGACAGGAATAACCTGCGCAATTCAGGTTATGCTAAGGATGCTGGTAATTTTACTCTTGTTAATGGTGCACTTACCCTATCAAATGGTACTGTCACGATAACACCATATGGCTCTACTGATGGATTAGTCCTCACTGGTCGAGCAAATGCTACTATTGGCGGTAATTTAACTGCTAATAATATCACTACTGGTAACAATATCAGCGTTCAGGGAACTGCATACGTTCAGGCATTAACCGTTTATAATCAAACAACACTAGTTGGCGCTGTTGTAACTGCAAATGATGCCGTTATCCTTAGATCCGGTGTTGCAGGAGACGGCAATGGTACTTTGCGCGTCCGTAGAGGCAGCGCATCAACTCAAAATGCTGAGTTGAAGTTTAATTATGCCAGTGCTGTTTGGCAAGCATCTGCAGACGCGCTGGGTGCAGGACACAATACTATTTTAACAACTGGTAATATCGTTACTTCTACTGCATGCACCAGCACTACTAATGTTGCTTCTGCTTCAGCTGTTAAGAGCGCATACGATACCGCTGTTTCTGCTGCTTCTTCAGCTTCTGCTGCAGATTCTAAGGCAGGCAATGCATATGTTGCGGCAAATACCGCGGCAAATACTGCAAGAGTTTCTGCTAATGGTGGCTCTACCATCAACAGCAGATCGATACGATTTAATAATACTGCATCTATCCTTGTATCTGTGGCTGCTGATGGCACAGATACAAGCAACGCTAACGTTTCTTTTAGCGTTATAAGCGGTGCAGGAACTCAAGGCGCTCAAGGAACTACGGGTTCTGGGTCCCAAGGTGCTCAAGGCACTACGGGAACGGGGACTCAGGGTGCACAGGGCACTACAGGAACTGGGACGCAGGGTGCACAGGGCACTACAGGAACTGGGACGCAGGGTGCACAGGGCACTACAGGAACTGGGACGCAGGGTGCTCAAGGTATGCAAGGAATTACAGGACCTGTCGGTGCACAATATCTCCGTCACGTGACAACTTCTCCTACAAACTATACTGTGAGCGGAAAGATTTATGTTTCGTCAACAACTCCAGGTGCAGGCAATACTGCTGGTGATATCTGGTTGCAAATTTAAGGTGATGTGATGGCGCTTAAAATTTGGGACGGATCCACTTGGCAAACATCTACCGCAATAAAAGTGTGGAACGGAACCGCATGGACTTCTGCAACCGCAGGTAAAGTTTGGAACGGGTCCGCTTGGACTTCATTTTTTACTGGTGGACCTATTGTAAATAGTGGAACTGGTTCGAACGTAGTTTCTAGCGGTTTCGGATCAATTAACGTATATTTTAGTGGATGGTCTTCGGTTTCTAAACCAGCATTTAATTTTTTGGCTGGTTTTTTTCCTACATCCACTATGGGCAGTATTTCTTCTACTCCAGTTATAAATGGCGCAACAGTTGTGAACATATCAGGTTCAAGTTTGTTTCCGCCAGACGGAACAGGACCTTTTGCTGGTGCATATCAAGTTATAGTAAGTGGTGATTGGCCAGCTGGTACAATTAATACATTAACTATTGATGGAACTTTATACGATACCACTCCAACAAGAAATTTACTTACTGACGACAACATTACATATTACACATCTTTTGCTTGGACTTTAGGTACTGATGAATATAGCAAGTTTAATACTTCTGCAGATTCAGTAATAATCACATAAAAGTCAGGCTCAATCAATAATCCTATAAATACCCAAGAACAATTCTAAGGGTAGAAGTTCATGGCTGATGATTTAATCTTATTAAAGAGAACGGGTATTGCGGGTGATATTCCGCTACCAACCCAGCTAGAACTAGGTGAACTTGCCCTCAATTACGCCGACGGCAGGCTATATGCCAAGCGTTTGACTGGACAAGTCAAAGAAATTGGATTTTTTCCGACAGCAAACAACATTTTATACGTTTCTGTTGAGGGTGACGACGTTAATGATGGTCGCGACCCAACTTCCCCGAAAAGAACGATCCGCGCAGCTCTAAACGCTATTGAGAGAAGCAACACAATCTCGATAGGTCCAGGCGTATACGTTGAGAAAACACCACTAATTCTCCCACAAAACGTCACTCTCCACGGCGTTGACCAGAGAATTACAACGGTCAAAGCACAAGACCCGACAAAAGACGTCATTTGGGTTTCTAGTGCCTGCTACGTTACTGGTTTTTCAATCAAAGACCATCTTCATCCAGCAGCCGCTATTTCTTATCCTGGAAACGTCGAGATCGGCACTGCACAAAGTGCTGGTCCAGGCTCCAACACTATCGTTTTAGATTCTTCTGTCGCCGTTACTGGTGTTGGAATGGACAACTATTACCGCGAGATGCGTATACAAATTACTGGAGGAACTGGTGCCGGTCAATCTAGAAACTTGGTCACATATAACGTAAGTACTTTAACTGCTAATGTCGATACAAATTGGGTCGTCGCGCCAGACAGTACTTCTGAGTACCTGATTGATATTCCTATCCCAACAGCGCCTTCTCCAAGTACAAGATATAGTGCATATACGACGGCTTCTCCTTATCTCTATAATCTTGCTTCTCTTACTGCTGATAAATTAATCAGCAGCAGCACAACTTCAATTTCTATTGGGTCACCGACTGCAACTTTAACAATAGAGACAGGATTAAGTATTAGTACTGGTAGACTTGTGAGAGTTAGACACGATCCAAACAATTTTATGGTTGGAACCGTGACATCATACAACTCTGGAACTGGCGTGTTAGTAATAAGCGTCGATAAGTTCCAAAGACAAGACGCTTCTGCGCGACAATATTGGGATGTACTTTACGTTTGTGGCGATGGTATGGTTATTGACGGCTATCGTGCTGGTGGTCTAAAAAGTTTCGTGTCTGCGCAGTTCACTCAGTTTAATCAGGGTGGTCGTGGTGTTATTATCCGCAACATGGGTTATGCCCAGTTAGTTTCGATTTATGGTATTTGTTGTGATGATGCGTTTGTTGCCGAATCTGGTGGAACAGCGTCGATGGGTAACTGTAACGTCAATTTTGGCAATCGCGGTCTAGTCGCAAACGGTGTAAGCCCTCTATTGTTAACAGCAGACGCAGGATTTACCTACAACGAAGTTAAATGCCGACGCGATGCTGGATTGATTGTAGATAGTCTTGCTGTCGACATTTTGATGGGTAGCAACACACAGTCAGTGTTCGCAGGTATTCAATACTGGAATCAAGATGCTGTTGGTAGCATCCCAACGACTCAACTGGTCCCAACTATTGGAACATTTGAGTATTTACAAACTCTTGCGAACAACGTCGTTCGCGGAGTCACAACTGGTACAAGATACCAAGCAATTGTATCCCAAACTACCACTAATCCAGCAACAACTACAGAATCAACGATTGTTGAAACAGATTTCCAATACGTTATCAATATATTGAATAACGGAACTGTGGGAGTTACTGACCAAATTATTCCAAACGGCGTAGTGGCTACAGTTAACGCAAATAAAATTAAAGCATATAACTTGTTGCAAAGTAACAAGTCTTATATGCAGAAAGAAGCCACCGCATATCTCGGCGCAACATATCCCGACTCTATTCGTCAGATATCTTCTGCACCAACAGTAACTGGGGCTGGTCCGTTTTATGTAACATATACTTTCAGTTCAATGGCTGCAGCGCCAACTGTTGGTTCAACATATACGATTGAAGGCAATGCAACTACTGCATATAATGGAGATTTTGTAGTAGTAGAATCTTCCATAACAACTGCAAATCTTCGATATACGTCAAATCCTGGTGCTTGGGGTTCGGGCACAACTTACTTAACATCATACAATCGCGCAACATGCGAGAGAGACGTTGGATATATTATTAACTGCTTATCTTTTGACTTAAAGTATACAGGAAATAAGCAAGCAATCCAGGCTGGCGTCTACTATTATGGTTACACAAACGTAAGTGCAATCAAAGATGAAACTCCACAAACAGTAGAAGCGTATAATGTAATCAAATCGCTCGCTGCGTATGTTATCGCAAACACGGCAGTGCCAGTTACATATCAAAACGCAAATAATCAGGTCTTTAGTCCAAATCCTGGATCGGCAAACGAAGCCAATTATGCCAACACAAACATTGACATCATAACTAATATTATCGTCAATGGTCCAACAGTAGCACCTCCACTAAGACCTATTGGATTAACTCCAAATGCTGCTATTAGTACAGCGAACGCTGCTTCTATTCTTATTTCGAATAGGGCATTCATTCAAGATGAAGTAGTTTCATATATCAATACAAACTATGCATATGACAATCAAACTGGCTTTACGATTCGCGTTAGTTCTGTTGTGCCAAATCTAGACCCTAGAATTAACATTATATCAAATACTAAGCCATACCTTGGTTTGGTTATGAATATTGATGGCGAAACTACTTTAGATATTCAAAATGGACCAGGATATGCTGTCGGTGATACAATTAATATTGCTCACGTCGATCCATTGTTTACAGACTACATGATTGGAACTATATCAACCTGGGATCCAGTTGGAGAAACTGCAAATGTGGTAATTAGTAGTTACTCTGGTAGTAACATCCATAGCACATGGACAACATCGCTAATATCGTTCAATCAAGCAAAATGCTCTCGCGACGTTGGTTTAATCGTTGATGCACTTGCGCAAGACGTATACTTTACAGGCAATACGCAAAGCACATTTAGTGGATTGCAATACTGGACTCAAACAGATCTATTGCTCCCAGCAGGACAAGTTGCAGATACTGTAACAGCATTAGAAGCAGCCCGTGATGCTGCTGTCTCATATGTTGCTACGGTGCCTGAAAAAAATAAGGTTACTAGTGAATTTAATCTAATCATTAACATCATCAATGGTACTCAGCCTCTTGCTACTATCACTGATGCAATTGTACCGAATAGTTTAATAGCCAGCAGCAGTGCAAATATAATTGCCGCGAGAGCAGCACTTCAAACTAATTTGGCTGCAATCAAAACAGCTGCTACCGATGCAGTGTTTTTATATTCTGGCGGCATCTACACGACTTGCCAAAGAGATGTTGGCTACATTATTAATAGCATATGCAACGATCTTCTCTATGGCGGAAATCGTCAGGCTATACAGTCTGGTGTCTACTATTACACATATAATTCTACAAGTGCAATTCCAAGCGAAATTCCGCAGACTGCTGAAGCATATGGTTATATCAAATCTCTAGCAAGTTATATTGTTCTAGGGGAAGATGTTCCGTTCAACTATCAAACGGCTATAGCACAAAATTATAATTCTGCAGGCGGAGTCGGATTATCAGCTCAGGTCACAGAAATCAGTAATAATATTGACTATATCGTAAGTATTATTGAAGATAAGGCAGTTGGATTGCCGAACAAAGCACCTTTGCCACTTAATCCAAGTGCAGTTGCGGCGAAAGCATATGCAGCCAAGCAGTTGTACTATAATCGCGATTTTATTAAAGCTGAGGTTCTTGGATACCTTGACAGAAACGGCAAGGGTAGATTTACCCAAGAAATTCAAACTGTGGGTAGCGGAACTTTGCAAATTGATACAATTGATACCAGTCTAGTCATACCTAAATATAGGACAGTATTGGCTGCAACAAGCGTTGGAGATATTACAACTCTAGAATTAGATGAGAGAATAATTACCCCGATTACACGTGGAACAACTCTACGTTTTTATCAAAAATCGACACTTTCTTCTTCTGGTCAAACATTCGAATTTGTTGGATCAGGAACTAATGTAACGACTTCTCTGCCTAGATTTGGTGGAGACATTGTTCAGGTTAATGAAGTTGTTTCGAGTAATGGTGGTATTGTGTACTTTACATCTACAGACCAATTCGGTAACTTTAGAATTGGCGAAGACTTGGTAATTAACTTCAATACTGGTACGTTGTCGGGTAGAACATTCACGAAGAGCTTGTACGCACAGATTACTCCGTTCGTTCTTGCTCTATCAAATGATTAATAAGGTTGAATTATGGCCAATTTAGTACCCTTAAATACATTTAAATCTAACACTGCTACAGTGACTACATCAGATTTAATCGCATACCAAGCGCCAACTGGAGTAACAACAGTCGTTCTTCTAGCGCAATTTTCAAATATTGGTACTGGTACTGGCAACGTGTCAGCAAACATCTATCGCTCTGGTGCCAATACGCAAATTATTAAAAACTTTGCCGTTCCTCAGGGAGACGCAGCGTCGGTCCTCACTGGTCGTTTGATTTTAGAGGAAGGCAATAGACTTTATGTTCGAGCGGATGAGAATAACAAATTTAAGTTTGTATTTTCATTCCTTGAAACTGCTAACGCTTAAGAGTTTTAAATGGCAAAATTAGTCAGTGGAAGAGACAAGACAGTACCGCCTGGAGAAGTTGATGCTTCCAGGTATGAGTTTCTATATCCTGGTCAGGCTGAACCAAATTTAGGTCAAGCCCCGGAAGAAGGATATGTGTTGTCTTATGATTCTACAGCACCAGGTGAGCGCGCATGGATTGCTGCAGCTGCTGCTTCTCAAGGTGCATCAGGTGCACAAGGCATCCAGGGTCCTCAAGGCGTTCAAGGAAGAGATGGCACTGCGCAAGGTGCTAGTGGTGGTCAAGGTTCGCAAGGTATTCAAGGTCCTCAAGGTATTCAAGGAACGCAGGGTTCTGGTTCTCAAGGACCTCAGGGTATCCAAGGCAATGGTATTCAAGGTGTGCAGGGCATTCAAGGTATCAAACCTCCTGGATTTTATGGACAAAGTTCGACAATTTGGGATATTTCTATTGGAAATAAGTACTTCAATTACTCTGGTCCTGAACCTGCTGGTTCTTGGACAAATAGTACAGCATTTAATGTTGGGCAAAGAGTAAGAATAATTGCAAATACGGATTTTTACGGTGCTGTTTCTGGTCAATCGAAAGGAACTTATCTAGAAGGCGTAATAACAGAAATATCAACACCTTCATCTTTTGAGATTATGCGGGTCGAGATTGATTATGCAGTTGACGCTCGAACAACACATATTGGAACAAATGTATATACTTGGGACGTGGTCCTTATTGGCGCTCGAGGTATACAAGGTCCACAGGGTGTTCAAGGAATACAGGGTTCTGGTATTCAAGGTGCACAAGGAACACAAGGCGCGCAAGGTATTCAGGGTAATGGTACACAGGGTCCGCAAGGCACCCAAGGCGTACAAGGTATTCAAGGTAATGGTATACAGGGTCCTCAAGGCGTTCAAGGCATTCAAGGTGAATTAGGTTCTCAAGGTGTTCAAGGTGTTCAAGGTATCCAAGGATTGCAAAGCACTCAAGGAATACAAGGCATCCAGGGAGGAGGCTTTCAAGGTATTCAAGGTCCACAAGGACAACAAGGTCCTCAAGGAACACAAGGTTTACAGGGATCTCAAGGCATTCAAGGATATCAGGGGATTCAAGGTCCGCAAGGAACTCAGGGATCTCAAGGAATAGATGGACAACAAGGTCTTCAAGGCATCCAAGGATCTCAAGGAATTCAAGGACCACAAAGTATTCAAGGTGTTCAAGGACTTCAAGGATCTCAAGGTATTCAAGGTCCTCAAGGCATCCAAGGACCACAAAGTATTCAAGGTGTTCAAGGACTTCAAGGATCTCAAGGTATTCAAGGTTCTCAAGGAACACAAGGATTTCAAGGAGTCCAAGGACCACAAAGTATTCAAGGTGTTCAAGGAATCCAGGGTCCTCAAGGAATAGAAGGGCAACAAGGTCCTCAAGGCATCCAGGGATCTCAAGGAACACAAGGTGCGCAAGGAACTCAAGGTTCACAAGGAACTCAAGGTTCACAAGGAACACAAGGTGCGCAAGGAACTCAAGGTTCACAAGGCGCACAAGGGACTCAAGGTTCACAAGGAACTCAAGGTTCGCAGGGGATCCAAGGTGCACAAGGAACACAAGGATCTCAGGGCGCGCAAGGTATCCAAGGTGCACAAGGAACACAAGGATCTCAAGGAGTCCAAGGTATCCAAGGTGCACAAGGAACACAAGGATCTCAAGGAGTCCAAGGAGTCCAAGGAGTCCAAGGATACCAAGGCATTCAAGGTTCACAAGGTGCACAAGGAACACAAGGTTCGCAAGGTGCACAAGGAACACAAGGTTCGCAAGGGATCCAAGGTGCTCAAGGAACTCAAGGTTCACAAGGAACTCAAGGTTCGCAGGGGATCCAAGGTGCACAAGGCACACAAGGTGCTCAAGGAACACAAGGTTCGCAAGGTTCGCAAGGGATCCAAGGTGCACAAGGCACACAAGGTGCTCAAGGAACACAAGGTTCGCAAGGTTCGCAAGGGATCCAAGGTGCACAAGGAACACAAGGTTCGCAAGGGATCCAAGGTGCTCAAGGAACTCAAGGTTCACAAGGAACTCAAGGTTCGCAGGGGATCCAAGGTGCACAAGGTTCACAAGGTGCACAAGGGACTCAAGGTTCACAAGGTGCACAAGGAACACAAGGTTCGCAAGGGATCCAAGGTTCGCAAGGTTCGCAAGGGATCCAAGGTGCTCAAGGAACACAAGGTGCACAAGGAACTCAAGGTTCACAAGGTGCACAAGGAACTCAAGGTTCACAAGGAACTCAAGGTTCGCAGGGGATCCAAGGTGCACAAGGCACACAAGGTGCACAAGGAACACAAGGTTCGCAAGGGATCCAAGGTGCACAAGGAACACAAGGTTCGCAAGGCGCACAAGGGACTCAAGGTTCACAAGGAACTCAAGGTTCGCAGGGGATCCAAGGTGCGCAAGGAACACAAGGTTCACAAGGCGCACAAGCAACTCAAGGTTCACAAGGAACTCAAGGTTCGCAGGGGATCCAAGGTGCACAAGGTCAACAAGGCGCGCAAGGAACTACTGGTTCTCAAGGTTCACAAGGAACTCAAGGTTCGCAGGGGATCCAAGGTGCACAAGGCACACAAGGTGCACAAGGTCAACAAGGCGCGCAAGGCATCCAGGGTCCACAAGGTACTCAAGGTTCGCAGGGCATTCAAGGTCCACAAGGTACTCAAGGTTCACAAGGCATTCAGGGTTCACAAGGAACGCAAGGTCCGCAGGGAATTATTGGTTCTCAAGGTTCGCAGGGCATTCAAGGTCCGCAGGGAACACAAGGTCCACAAGGCATTCAGGGTTCACAAGGAACGCAAGGTCCGCAGGGAATTATTGGTTCT
>Ga0209190_1002997_pt1 | contig 11223 bp, 6 predicted proteins | sample M_140205_XF_Meta_FD_187315 | JGI IMG/M metagenome (GOLD analysis project Ga0209190, IMG submission 187315) | Freshwater microbial communities from Lake Montjoie, Canada to study carbon cycling - M_140205_XF_MetaG (SPAdes) (version 2) | ecosystem: Environmental > Aquatic > Freshwater > Lake... | reverse complement strand
TCTCACTTGGAATGTGTATTTCAGTCGATTTGACAGAAGGAATAAAACAGTGCATTCGCGACCTAATTGAATCGAAAGAAAATATACCCCTGCGTGCATTTACGCAAAAAAACGGTACCATTTACGCTTGTTTCAAGGTTAACTCCTTCACTAAAGCTCCGGAGTTAGGTCGCTCACCTACGCTTACCTTCGGTAGCCGGCTCGCTCCAAATTCAGAAATGGTGTGGCGAATATTGTCTTGCGAGGATTTTGACAAATGGATTGATCGCATTTCGCACCGATTTCTGCAAGAATTCTTGAAATGGCAACTCGAACATTCGGAACAAATGAATTCATCTGATGATGAAAAAGACCGAAATCTGGAATATATGCGACGAATCAATGGCGGTGGAAAACTGCACGATGATAGGCGCAAATCTGAAATGCGCAAATGGGTATACACTCAATTAGAAAAAGATATTCAAACGAACGTCGAATACGATTATATGTAATAAACATACAAAAAGCTTTCTAAAAATTCAAAAACAGACAAATGCTATAAAATTGAACACCTTTTTTATGTTTATATAAATGTAAACAAACAAATAAACAAACAATAAACAAACAATAAACGTAAAAATGTCAAAAACACCGCCCGATTTCCTAGCAAAAAAGAATGCTCATCCGCGTGATCAATATATTACATTTGAAGAAGGTCCGCACATATACACGGTGCACGGAGAGAAAGGATACACTTCTGTTACTACGTGGAATCACCACCATTTTCCCCAATTTAATTCAGATGCGATTATTACTACAATGTTAAAAGGTCGCAAAATGAAGGATCCTACTTATAAATATTTCGGTATGACACGAGAACAAATAAAAGCAGATTGGGATAAAAATTGCTCGATTGCATCGTGCGCTGGGACAAATATGCATTATGATATCGAATGTTATTATAATGGTCTGAATGTAGAAAACGACAGTGTTGAATTCAGTTATTTCAAAAAATTTGTGAAAGATTTTCCCGAACTTACTGCTTTACGCACAGAATGGATGATTTATTATGAAGAACTCAAATTAAGTGGATCGATTGATATGATTTTCGAAAACGCGGACGGGACGATTCAGATTTATGACTGGAAAAGATGTAAAGAAATATCACACGAAAATGGATTCGGTGAAACGGCAAAAACGGAATGTATAAAGCATTTACCAAATACAAATTTTTGGCATTACTCGCTCCAATTAAATACATATAAAACAATATTAGAATCCAAATACGGTAAAAAAGTTTCAGGAATGTATTTGGTTTGTTTACATCCGGACAATTCGTCAAAATCATATGAACGCATAGAAGTTCCATCGTTGGACAAAGAAATGATGGATTTATTTGAAGCGCGCCGCTTGGAAATAGAAGCGAAAAAGCGTGCGGTTGAAGAACATACAACAAGTACAAATACAACTACATCAAATAAACCGAAAAAACTACAGCAGACAAAACTCAACTTTGGTTCAAAATAACAAAACAATAAAAACCAAAAAAACTAAAAACAAAAAAACTAAAAATATAAAAACATCGATTTGTAAAAATGTATTTAAATAATAATGTATATATTTTTTATTCGATTGACCCGATTATGTTATCAGAACGCGCATTATCATCATTTATTGCAAATAAACCACGATATGCATATTTATCAATATTCGGATCAATAATCGGTTCCATCTTTTCGATTTACATATGGACAAAATGGCATAATATTTTATTTTGTAAAAATACAAAATCTATTTGCAATGACAGTAAAGAAAAAGAAAAAGATAAAGAAAAAGAATTACCATTATCAAGTGAGCAAACCTATTATAATTCTCAAATATCCCGATTTTTGAAAACATATGAAATCAATGGAAACGGAACAAAATATAATGCGAACATCGATGCTTCTTTATATTTTCGCGAACAATATGAAAATATACTGAAAAATGAAAATAATTCAATTGAATCGCAATGGAAAACGCGAATCTTGTTTGAATCTACTCCACGCGGTAATGTTGTAATGCATTACGATGCATTTAAGCAGGGATTTGTATATTATGCTGACCAACATATACCATATATTGTTTTAAATGCAGTTGCAATGAAATATGTAATATTATTTCGATGTCGTGATTTTTTTATGGACGAACATGTCATTCCAGATAATTTCCCTTCTATGATACTTAATAAGCAATACGAAGAAGATAAAAAGGAAAAAACAAGCAAAATAGAAAAAATGAACAAAATGTCCGAATCAGATATTCATTTTATTAAAAAAACAAGTACAAATTCAGGACCATTTGTCAAATTAAAAAATTACAATTCATCAATCGGCAAAAGTACGATATTGAAAGATAATAATAAAAATATTTTAAACAATAATGCAAAAAAAATAGTTTCGCAAACCATTTCACAAAAGCAGCAAAACAGATTTATTTTCTTGGGTAAGATAACCAATTTTCGCTTTTTGAATACACCACCAAAAAATAAACCGAAATTATTTCCTTCGGATACATTTTTATTTTCTGCACTGTCGAAGCACTTGATGAACCAATCTGACACTCAAGCGCAAGTGTTTAATTACCGTGATTTTAAAAACTTGAAAACAGATGCAATAATCAATTCTTAACCTGTAGATAAAGTGCCTTCCATTGTAGGAATCCAACACTTTTTTCCAAATCAAATGTTGATCCCAAATGCGATTTCGCAATTTCATACGCCTTGAATTCTTTTTCCGATAGCGATTCTAAATAAAGTCCCAAAAGGTCCTCCATTGGTGGCACTTGCGCATTTACTGTTGATGGTGTATCCATTTTATAATATAATATTGTTGATTGATTTTAATATTATATTATCGAGAATTATTTATAATTCAATTTTCTATACCAATTTGTTGTAAAATACGAATGGTATCTTTGACAATATTACTATAACTATATATTTTTTGAAATAGCGCCTTACTGTTTTTCACCATTTGTTTGCATTCTTCTTGGTGAGATTCACACCAATGAAATTTTTCTTGTAGATCGCTGAAATCGTTGTTTACAGGAACATAATGGACCCACGGCAAATATTCGTCGTAAAACCATTGTATCCAACAACTTTCTGTTTTAAAAATAACCGACCCGGAGTTCAGTTTCCACGCAGTCGCGTCCCATGTAGACGCTCGCCCATCAATATCTAAAACGTATTTGTAATTTATCATCATCGTACTGTCAATCCATTCCGTTGGAGAACTATAAATGTTATCTTTTGGAACAGCGTCGCTATGAAAATACGCCCGCTGAAGCATATCAAGTTCGGGTCTATTAATAAAATTATACCTGCTACCGCGATCCGCTCTAGAACCAAAGACGATTTGCGATTTCTTGGTATGGAACGGAATACCTCTATGAAAAGAACGAAATGGGTTATACAAATTACAATAAAAATAATGTCTATCTGGCACTCCATATGCAAACGGTAAATTCAAATGAACAGACATCCCTAAAATATATTTATTCTTGTGTAATATAGCATATTCTTTCGGATTTTCTAGTGTCACCAACCGTTTGTTGGCAAACTCCGTTTCGCCGATGATTCTTGGTATAGTGCGCTCGGATAAATATTGATCCTCCATATATCCATCACACGCGCAAATAATATAATAGAACGAATTCGATAAATTATGTGTCAAAATAACACTATTAATATGATTTACATTACGTATTATTTCGTAATAATCGGCGTATTGTTCATTGTACATATAAACGACTCCGTCTTGGATTCCAACCGCATATAATGCGTGTGGTAGTACGACAATATCTGTATTAAATCGCGTATTAAAATCTTGTCGCGATATGGCGTGGGGATCCGGTGATTGGATCATAGTATATAACGGCAATCTGTTTATAGGTGATGAAGATGGAAAAATATCAAAATCGGGTTCAATAAACACCGTTTTTTCATTGGAATCTGACTGGCCTATTGTATGAATAATGTAGTTATCATTAGACAAATAATTCACAAAAACATTCACGTTTTGGTCCCAACCCTTGTTTTGATCCAAACGTCTTGCAGTAATGGAGTATTTTCTAGAATGAATATATTCGGTAAATATTTGAATATCTGTTTTTACATAATCAAATCGTTGCTCGAAATTATATAAATCAACATCTATGTCTAGAACTTCCATTCTGCTTGCCGAATGATGAAAATGAAATAATATAATATATAATTTCATTTTAAATGTTTTTTATGAAATAATACAATTTATTGCTGCATTTTCTTTTTTATCCATTTAACACGTAAATGGCAGTCTATTAGTTGTACCTGATGATAATGTAAATGCGAATTCGTCCAATGTAGCCGTACAATTATTTTCAAGAAGAGCTAAATATTCTCCTTGTGTCTTCGCAACAAAATCTTGTGCTGGTTTTACGATATGATTAACAGTTGGATTATATTTGCAATTCAAATGTCTGGACTTAGCCGTTGTTGGAGCAAGGATGCAAGTGCTACATTCACTAAAATTGGCTTGAGTCGAATAATCCGGCAAAAACGGATTTGTACATTGAGATTGCGGTGCGACTGGTTTTACATCGCCCGTTGCATCATTTACGCATCGAATATGTCTTCGTTTTGTGAACAGAAGATAATCACCTTGATTATTCAAATTGCGGTTATTATCTTGTTTCACGGTCGCATAAGGTGCTGGTCGACGTATCCATCTGTATTTTGTCGCCAACATTCCTGATGTGCCAAGTACGGACGATTTGACTACATTGGGGTCATTTGTTGAAATGACGGCCGATTGAACGATGGGAGTAATATTATATGTACCGCAACATCCACCGTGTCCGCGGGGCGTATCTCCTTTCATCAATGTTCGGGGAAGTGATCTCGACAAGGATGATTGACCGATATATCCTTGATTTCGGTGTGTACCGTTTAAAGAAAATCCGTCTTTCGACCCAACACTCATATTGTTATATCGGGCTTGTGTTTTTCGTTTTAATGTAGCGATTGACATTATTATATTGTATATCGTATATCGTATAAAGATATATTTTTTAAACTCATTCGACTCCATTCGACTTCGTATACGGAGTTCAGTCGTTCCATTACATATTTGTTATTTTTGTTTCTAATTTGCGAAACAAAAATAAATGAAAGTATTTCATTTCAAACTCCTTCGATATGCGTCGCACATATCCGGAGTTCAGTCGCTCACCTACGATATTGCTTCGCAACGTCTTCGGCTCGCTCCAAATTTATTTTGAAGATTATCCGTTTTTACTACTCTTCTCCTTTACTAAAGCTCCAATCCGTAATTAATTCGATACGCTTCATCTACTATGTTAAATTTACAGAAATTGCGAATATCCTTTAATATCCGTTGTTATTATTGCTCCAGATGGTGTTAATACTGAGCCAGATGGTGTGTAAAGTGTGAATGATTGAGCGACATAATCTGCTCCAGATGGTGTAGTTATAGTGGTATCGCGGTACATTGTTAATCTATTCTCATTTGCCGAAGTATCTTTGTATAAATATTGCACGTAGTAATTTCCTTGTAGCAATAATGTTATATCGGTCTTTGTATTCATCGACCAGGTTGATGTATTTTGTATAACACAACTCATTTGTCCGGTTAAACCACTCTGTGAACTAGCGTCCAAATAAAAGCTGGATCCTCTATCATTATCTAAAATGATAGTACCATTTGCATAAGATGCATTGATTAGGGGATAAGCAAGTTTATTAGTGCGTACTATTCCATCAACGAATAAATTGTATGATGCATCTGTGGGTCCAGTTGGACCAACTATTACTTTACCATTGTAATTGATCGTATTTTGCGATGGTTGGGACCATATGCTTGGACCAGTCGGACCAGTCGATCCAGTTGAACCAGTACTGCCTGTAAAACCAATTCTACCAGTAGACCCTGTCGAACCCTGTAATACATAAGAAAATGTTATATTAGATATTGTATCATTTTGATTACGTAAAACTATAATAGCATTGCATAATCTATTTGCATTTATATCTGTACGTTCTGCGCTAATTATTTGGAACGATCCGTTTTTATATATTTCAACGGTAGTATCTGAAAGGATAATTGTAAACAGATCAGTCGATACATAACTTATACTCGCATTTGATGATGCATCAAAAATAAAATTACAAGTCGTACTTGAAGTAAAGTTTACACCATAAAATACTATATTACTTGAATCTGATAAATAATTAGATGTTAATCCCACCGATGTTCCGGTACCATTGATCGATGGAGCAGAAAATGTTATATATCCTGTTTCGAAAGATTCTAATGTTTTAATTATACTATTTGCATTGTTAGATACGTCTTTCACTATAGAATTACTAGTAGGGTAATGAATATCATTTGTGCTTGATACTAATGTAAATAGCGCCGGACCATTCAACCCGGTAGATCCAGTTGAACCGGTAGATCCAGTTGAACCGGTAGATCCAGTTGAACCTGTAGATCCAGTTGAACCGGTAGATCCAGTTGAACCGGTAGATCCAGTTGAACCGGTAGATCCAGTTGAACCGGTAGATCCAGTTGAACCGGTAGATCCAGTAGATCCAGTTGAACCAGTAGATCCAGTTGATCCAGTAGATCCAGTAGATCCAGTAGATCCAGTAGATCCAGTAGATCCAGTTGAACCGGTAGATCCAGTTGATCCAGTTGATCCGGTATCACCAGTCGATCCAGTTGACCCAGTAGAACCAGTTGATCCAGTAGAACCAGTTGATCCGGTCGACCCAGTTGACCCAGTAGATCCAGTAGACCCAGTAGATCCAGTAGACCCAGTAGATCCAGTAGACCCAGTTGACCCAGTTGACCCTGTTGATCCGGTATCACCGGTAGACCCAGTAGAACCAGTCGATCCTGTAGAACCGGTAGATCCGGTCGACCCAGTTGACCCAGTTGATCCAGTAGAACCAGTTGACCCAGTTGACCCAGTAGACCCAGTAGACCCAGTTGACCCAGTTGAACCAGTTGATCCGGTATCACCGGTAGACCCAGTAGATCCAGTAGAACCGGTAGATCCAGTAGAACCGGTAGACCCAGTTGAACCAGTTGAACCAGTCGATCCTGTAGAACCAGTCGACCCTGTTGATCCGGTTGATCCAGTTGATCCTGTTGTTCCCTGTAATAAGTAAGAAAATGTAATATCTTTGATATAATCTCCTACGTTTTGTAAAAATACGAGACCTTTGTAAGGATTATTGACCAATTCATCTGATCTTGTACGATGATTCGCATCTGGGAATACAGATAGACCATTTTTGTATATATCTACTGTTGTTTCACCTAGAACAATTGTAAATGTATCAGTTGAATTGTAAGCATTCATTGATGTATCCGGTGTCCCATCTAAAATATATTGATATGTTGCAGTATTAAATCGTATACCATATCCTACACCTCCGATTGCAGTTGTTGATTTTAATCCAACACTGGATGAAGTTCCACCTATTACAGGAGCAGAAAATGTCATATAGCCAGATTCGAATGATTCTAGAGTTTGTGTAGTTGATGAAGCATCTATACTGATAACTGAATTACTGGTAGGGAAACGAGTACTACTTGGAACAGTTGATGTCAATGTAAATAATGCAGGTCCATTCAAACCAGTTGATCCAGTTGATCCAGTTGAACCCGTTGATCCAGTTGAACCCGTTGATCCAGTTGAACCTGTTGTTCCTTGTAATAAATAAGAGAATGTAATATCAGATATTTGATCATTTGCACGTTGTAAAATAACAATTGCATTATGTGGTTCCGATTCTATTCTGTTGCGATCATTACCGTCTGTTATTATAGATACACCATTCTTATATATATCTAATGTGGTTTCGCTCATAATAACAGTGAACGAATCATTAGTTGAGCAGTCAGATTGCGATGATGATACTTTTAAACCATTATATACATAATAGCATATTGTACTTGATCCACTCGCGTCAAAGCCAACACCATACATTACTTTTCCATCATGAGCAGCTGTAGATTCTAAACCAACTCTAATATTACTACCATCAATACGGGGTGCAGAAAATGTAATATAACCTCTCGTATAAGATTCTTTCGTTCTTATAATACTCGAAGAGCCATCTGATACACGTTTTATCACGGAATTACTAGTAGGATAATGAATATTGGAAGATGTTGTAGTTAATGAAAATAATGCTGGTCCATTCAATCCAGTTGATCCAGTTGATCCTGTTGATCCTGTTGATCCGGTTGATCCCGTAGAACCTGTTGTGCCTTCTAATAAATATGAAAATGTAATGTCAGCCAATTTATCATTTTGACTTTGTAATTTTGCAATTATGTTATAAGCAATGGCGCCATCTGCTATTCTATTGCGATGACTAGTTTCTTCTATTAATGATACACTATTTTTATATATATCCAATGTTGTTCCAGAAAGGATAATCATAAATATATCATTCGATGAACAATCTGAATTAGTAATGTCTACTCTGGCATTATTGTATATGTAATAACATTTTGTTGTTGCACCGCTTACATCAAACCCAACACCATATGATACGGTGCCGGGATGTGTACTTTGTTCTAGACCAACTCTAATATTACTACCGTCAATGCGGGGTGCAGAAAATGACATATAACCTTTACCAAACGACTCCTTTGTTCTTATAATGCTTTCACCATCAGAAGCAACCTTTATAATAGAATTATTTGAAGGGAACCGTATACTTGGTGATTCGCTTGTTAATGTAAACAATGCAGGTCCATTCAAACCAGTTGATCCAGTTGAACCCGTTGATCCAGTTGAACCCGTTGATCCAGTTTGTCCAGTTGATCCAGTTGTGCCTTCTAGGAAATATGAAAATGTAATATCAGCCAATTTATCATTTTCACTTTGTAATTTTGCAATTATGTTATAGGCAATAGCACCATCTGCTATTCTATTGCGATGACTAGTGTTTTGTATTATTGATACATTATTTTTATATATATCCAATGTTGTTCTAGAAAGAAGAATTAGAAATACATCATTTGATGAGCAATCTGAATTAGTAATGTCTACTCTGGAATTATCGTATATGTAATAACATTTTGTTGTTGCACCACTTACATCAAACCCAACACCATATGATACGGTATCGGGATGTGTATTTTGTTCTAACCCTATTAAAATTCCACTACCGTCAATACGGGGTGCAGAAAATGTAATATAACCGCTACTAAATGCCTCCTTTGTTCTTACAATGCTTGGACCATCAGAAGCAACCTTCATAATAGAATTATTTGAAGGGAACTGTATGCTCGATGACGTTGTTGTTAATGTAAATAATGCAGGTCCATTCAAACCAGTTGACCCAGTTGAACCCGTTGACCCAGTTGAACCAGTTAGACCATCAACCCCAATTCTACCAGCAGGTCCGGTCGACCCAGTTGACCCAGTTGACCCAGTCGATCCAGTTGACCCAGTTGACCCAGTTGACCCAGTTGACCCAGTAGAACCAGTTGATCCGGTATCACCGGTTGACCCAGTTGACCCAGTTGACCCAGTTGACCCAGTTGACCCGGTAGATCCAGTCGATCCAGTTGACCCAGTAGAACCAGTTGATCCGGTATCACCGGTAGACCCAGTGGAACCAGTTGATCCAGTTGACCCAGTAGAACCAGTTGATCCAGTTGACCCAGTAGAACCAGTTGATCCGGTATCACCGGTAGACCCAGTTGATCCAGTGGACCCGGTACTTCCTGTAGACCCAGTTGACCCAGTTGATCCGGTATCACCGGTAGACCCGGTAGACCCAGTTGATCCAGTGGACCCGGTACTTCCTGTAGACCCAGTTGACCCAGTTGATCCAGTTGATCCAGTGGACCCGGTACTTCCTGTAGATCCAGTTGATCCAGTTGACCCAGTCGAACCAGTTGATCCAGTTGACCCAGTCGATCCGGTCGATCCGGTCGATCCTGTAGAACCGGTTGACCCAGTAGAACCAGTTGATCCGGTATCACCGGTAGACCCAGTTGATCCAGTGGACCCGGTACTTCCTGTAGATCCAGTGGACCCGGTACTTCCTGTAGATCCAGTTGACCCAGTTGATCCGGTATCACCGGTAGACCCAGTGGACCCAGTTGATCCTGTTGAACCGGTAGATCCAGTTGAACCGGTAGATCCAGTTGACCCAGTTGACCCAGTTGACCCAGTTGACCCAGTCGATCCTGTAGAACCGGTTGATCCGGTATCACCAGTTGATCCCGTTGATCCCGTTGATCCCGTTGATCCAGTTGATCCAGTCGATCCAGTTGACCCAGTAGAACCAGTTGAACCAGTCGATCCTGTAGAACCAGTCGATCCTGTTGATCCGGTATCACCGGTAGAACCAGTTGACCCAGTTGACCCAGTTGATCCAGTTGACCCAGTTGACCCTGTTGATCCGGTTGACCCTGTTGAACCAGTTGACCCTGTTGAACCAGTTGACCCAGTTGACCCTGTTGAACCAGTTGACCCAGTTGACCCTGTATCACCGGTAGACCCAGTTGATCCCGTTGATCCTGTTGATCCTGTTGAACCAGTTGATCCTGTTGAACCGGTATCACCCGTAGATCCAGTTGAACCCGTGGATCCAGTTGAACCCGTGGATCCAGTTGAACCTGTGGATCCAGTTGATCCTGTTGATCCTGTTGATCCGGTATCACCCGTAGATCCAGTTGAACCCGTTGATCCTGTTGAACCAGTTGATCCCGTTGAACCAGTTGATCCCGTTGATCCAGTATCACCTGTAGACCCAGTTGACCCAGTTGACCCAGTTGACCCAGTGGATCCAGTTGATCCAGTTGACCCAGTCGAACCAGTTGATCCAGTTGACCCAGTTGACCCAGTGGAACCAGTCGATCCTGTAGAACCGGTTGACCCAGTAGAACCAGTTGACCCAGTGGAACCAGTCGATCCTGTAGAACCGGTTGACCCAGTAGAACCAGTTGACCCAGTGGAACCAGTCGATCCTGTAGAACCGGTTGACCCAGTAGAACCAGTTGATCCGGTATCACCAGTAGAACCAGTTGATCCAGTTGACCCAGTAGAACCAGTTGAACCCGTTGATCCTGTTGAACCAGTTGATCCCGTTGAACCAGTTGATCCCGTTGATCCAGTATCACCTGTAGACCCAGTTGACCCAGTTGACCCAGTTGACCCAGTGGATCCAGT
>Ga0209190_1002996_pt1 | contig 11225 bp, 24 predicted proteins | sample M_140205_XF_Meta_FD_187315 | JGI IMG/M metagenome (GOLD analysis project Ga0209190, IMG submission 187315) | Freshwater microbial communities from Lake Montjoie, Canada to study carbon cycling - M_140205_XF_MetaG (SPAdes) (version 2) | ecosystem: Environmental > Aquatic > Freshwater > Lake... | reverse complement strand
CTTGAATCGAACACCTTCGAGCATGCGCTGCAGGTAGCGGCTGATAGCGCAGTGCGCGAGGCGATCGAAGAGTGCAATATCGGACGCTCTGTCGAGAAAGCGATAGAGGATGCTATCGACGACGCTATCGACGACGCTGCGCAGACAGCAGTCGAGGATGCGGTTGGCAATTATGATTTCGAGACGCATGTCAAAGAAGATATTGATTTCGCTTCGATTGTCGCAGATGTGATTGATATCGAAGAAATCACTCGTGCTGTCGGTGAAGCGATTGACATCGATCGCAAGATAGAGGGAAAGCTAGATGTGATAGCTATCGAAGTCCGAGACCGCTTGAGTATTGATGTCCTGGTTCACCAGCAGCTCGATTTGATTCAGAAGATAGAAGCACTGCAAGCTGCGAATGAGGAGCTATCATCTCGACTCAAGGGAATCAAAGCAGTGGGTGTAGAACACCAGGCGAGCATCTACCGCGCTTTCGACGCTGTGGATGCAGTAGAAGCGAGAGTGACAGCGCTAGAGCGACGCAATGCCGAGAAATCGAAGTCTATCTTCAGCTGGCTGTTCGGTCGATGATTTAACGGTCCCCCCTCCCCCTGCCACAGTGGGGGGAGGGGGGACCGGCTTCTCCCCTGGTTTAAAGGAGATTCCCATGAGTGAGCAGACCTTGTACATTGATCCATCGGAGATCCAAGTTAAGGTGTCGAACGGCGTGACGTTGATACAGCACGATACCAACACGTTTTCGGTTCGGTATGGTCAGTGCTTGATGACGCGGTTGGATTATAACCAGGCAGCCAAGGAGATTGGTTGCGCTATCATGCATGAGCTAACGGTAGATGGGTGGATTGACGCTGATAAGAGTCAATATGCGATAGATGCCCAGGCGGAATTGAATAATGCTGATAATGACTATTACTATAGCAAGAATCATCATAAGTGATTGGTATTAACGGTAGGATTCTCTTCTGCCACAGTGGGATGGGAGGGGCGGACACCCCTCCTGGTGAAATAGGGAGATGGTCATGGAACTGCTCGCTGCTTGTGTGGAGATTGCGGAGAAGGTAAAAAAAGCTAAGGCTATGGCGCGGATATACTTGGCTGACAATTATGAGTACCAAGAGGTGGCTGGACCTCTTGATGATGTTCTTGAATTGCTGTCGAACTTGTTGGGGGATGAATAATGAAGACTCCTGTTCTGTTATTGTCGTATATTCCGCTTTATCCGTATGATGCGGCGACCGCGGGTAAGTTTGTGCCACCATCGGAATTGAAAGATCTTCCCGATGTTCGTGTCTTAGGTTGCATTTGGATGCGGAGGGATGGTGGTGTTGAGCCATTGTTCGTGCTTGATAATGCTAAATCGGTAGTGGATCATTTGCTATCCTGGTGTGAGGGTAAGCCTGAAATTTGGTTCACTTACTTTATTGGCACTAAGGATTCTGCGTATACTATTGGCTTGGTGCCTAATTTGGATATGAGTGTTAAGCGTTGGGAATTTGGTCATAGGTTGAATAATCCGGAATCTGATCTTGATATCGCTAATTTTGCTTTCCAGGTGTATTTCCATCCTTTGATGTTTCAATCTGGTAGTTCTGCTACGTTTCATCAGATTAAAGGTGAAATCGGCTCGGATATTTGTTTTTCTTTCATTGATATCGTTGATACGGACAGCGGCGATTTGAGTTCTATTGATGAGTCTAAGATTTATCGGATTGGCCCGCTTAAAAGGACTGATAACGAGGAATATGCTCGTCAATGGTGTCAGTCTCCGCAGACTGCGGAAGTGTAACGTTGGCTGGTTTTGTTGTCATAATATGGTGGGGTTAATTTTCCACGCAGGAACGCGCGCGCGTGAGGAGGAGGTAAGATGACACGGTTTAATTGGATCGAGGCGTCGATGGATTTGCAAAGGGTTCGCCAGCACGTTATGGCTCTTGATGATGCTTCCTGTTTGAAGGAAGATGGGGAAGAGAATGTGCAGGGTTTGAAATTTGTAGCTGAACTTGCAATGCAGATTTTACAAGCCTGCGTGAGTAAGGTAGAGTCTGCTAGATCACAGGAAGTTGGGTGATATGGCTTATAAGCGGAAGGTGTCGCCAAAAGTTAAGTCTCCCGAAGGGGAGGTGAAGTCTTTTAGTGTTAGTAATTGCATTTTTCACCCTTGTTTTTTCAAGAGCAGTTTAAAATTAGGATTCAGGTATTATTTGCTTTGCAGTACACATTTTGGTGTGGTGAAGCTTGAAGTGAATTCTCCTCGATTTAGAACGGAATCTGAGGCTGTTGATTTTGCGATGTCTGATGCGGTTATTGGTTTATCTGTTGTGTGATATGGGGGATGTCATGGATGATATTCAGATTTCCAGGGATTTGTTGTTTGCTAGCTTGGTGACTAAGGTTCCTATTGGCATTTTGGATCATATTACTGGTGCTAGGCATTTTGGTGCTGTTAGCAGTATCGATGTTGAGCATGAAAGCGATTTTTTTATCAAGCTTGATTCTGGTACTGTTGTGTTTCACCGGGTGATAAACTAGGGGGTATTATGTCTAGATCTGTGGTAGGCGATGAGTTATGTGATGTGCAGGCTCTAGAGTTGTGTGATTTGATCAATAAGACTGTTACTGCTAAGTTTTGCAGGAATATCAGTATTACTGTTGCTAAGAAGCTAGTGAAATCCCTGGGGGTTTCGGGGATAGAGATCCAGGATTATTTGATTACCAGGTTGCAGCAGAGTATTGGTGGGCATATCGGCGCGTCTAAGAAGCGGAAGAATTAACTGCAGGATTCCCCCCTGCCACAGTGGGATGGGAGGGGCGGACACCCCTCCTGGTTTTCGAATGGAGACAAGACATGAAGCAAGATTTGCGTCCGAGCTTGCCGGTAGCCACCAAGACAGGCCACGTTTGGCTGATCGATGGCATAGCACACAACTTCAGCATGCCCGCTAACAAATACGGTGAATTGTCTAACGCAGCAAAGCCCGCTAGCAAGGAAATCTTCGCCAAGTACGCGGCTGGCAGCAGCTATTTGGTAGGCGTGTTTTTGCCCTGCGCACACACCAAGTGAAGACCGTATTAACGGCAGGGTCAACATCTGCCACAGGTGGGAGGGAGGGGCGGACACCCCTCCTGGTTTTCGAATGGAGATAAGACATGAGTTTTGAACTTGCTTTCGAACAAGTGCTCGGCGAAGTGGCGAAACCAACAGGACAGTTCTACGTGGTACTCTGGCAAGATTCCCCGTACTACGGGGGACCGGAGGAGGGCGGATGGTGGGGGACAGACAGGATTCCCCTGCAATATGCTTCTTTTGCAACGGAAGAGGCTGCGGAGAAAGCCAAAAGCAAGATAGACATGTTGGCACAAGAGATGTCAGCAGATGCCAAGAGAAGGCACGGACAGTACTGCCTGGAGCAGTGCGAATGGCTGGAGGCGCGCGGATTAGACGACAGCTATCTCAGAGAGGATGATGGCGAAGACAGCTATAGCGTCAGCGTGCAGAATACTCTCCCTGAAGCACGCTTAGGTTGCAGGCATTACGAGTGATATCTCCTGGTGCGATTAACGTCCGCCCCTCCCATTGCCACAGTGTGATGGGAGGGGCGGACACCCCTTCTAGCGCCGATGGGAGTTGAAAATGGTATTGAAAACAATTGCGGAAATCAAGGCTGCGGTCGATGCTGGGAAGACGGTATATTCTGACACTACTTCTTATACTGTAGTGAAAGGCAAGGATAGCCGTTATTATATTGCCAACCCAGCGCCATCAACGTACATTGGCCTCCATGGTTTGGAGGGGACCAAATACGAAAGCCGATTGAATGGCAAGACGTTTTGGTGCGAAGATTAACGGCGACCAGGTTCCTTGCCACAGTGTGATGGGAGGGGCGGACACCCCTCCTGGTGAAAAGGAGATAAGACGATGTCGACACCAGTCACGACACTATGCCACAGCAACGAGTCCGGTGGCACCACTATCTGTGATGATGGGACGCGCATCTTTTGGAATGAAGGATATAGCCAAAGCATAGTGCTCTATAGCGACGGACGACGAGAGGCCGTCGAGCCGGAAGCTGTGGAACAGCACCCGCTATCAGATGCTATAGTCAACTCGCTAGCTCCGCATATGCGGATGATGACAGAAGCAGAAGAGGCAGACTGGGAAAATCATTGCCAGGACGCCTGATATCACCAGGTTGTCATTAACGGCAGGGCCAACCCCTGCCACAGTTGGATGGGAGGGGCGGACACCCCTCCTGGTGAAAATGGGGAGAGACGACAATGGCGATTTACGTGACGATGAATGACAAGTTCATGTCGGGCTGGGGCGGCGCGCAGGGCAAGATTAACAAGTACGTGGTCGAGTGCTCGACCCGAGAGCAGGCAGATCAGATTGTAGCGGCTGCTAGGCGCCGCAGTGAGATGAAATACATCAATATGGTGGCAAGATTGCCCAAATACCCAGAGAGCAAGTACGTGGTATCTCTCCGCAAGTTCAGTGAATTAGGAGAGATCTGGACAGGTGACGTTGCTAAGGTCTGATATCACCAGGTTGTCATTAACGGCAGGGACAACCCCTGCCACAGTGGGGAGGGGAGGGAATTCCCCTCCCCCAACGACGGAGTCAGTAATATGAAAATGTTCATGTTGAAAGATCAGACGGGGCGCGGACACGTGAGCAAGGTGGACAGCGAAAAGCTGGTGCGCGATTGGGTGGCCGAAGATTCCAGTATCGGCGAGTGGGTCGAGGCAGCAAAACTCGGCGACTTGTTCGATTTTGGAACGGCTACCGCAGTTTGTGTTGATGATGGATTTAACGCTGATTGATTCTTTGCAACAGTTAGATGGGAGGGGCGGACACCCCTCCTGGTGAAAACGGGAGAGAACGATGAAATTCGAAATCGTGCTGACAAAGACCACGTTGGCTCAGACGATGGTCGTGGTCGAGGCGAAGCACCTTGATGAGGCACTAGAGCTCGCCGAGGCTCTGCCGATGGATCGGGTGAGTTGGTTGCGAGCTGGGTCGGATATTGTGAATGCAAATCCGCGGAGAGCGGAAGACGATTGGTTGGGATCAACTCCGATCAGGTCCTTTACCTCAGTGCAATGGGAGGGGGGACGTCGTCAGTTGCTTCGGCTTGGAGATTGTGAGCCGGTTCAAAGTCCGGAAGTTTGAGGACAAGCAAAATCAGGTCGAAGATTAACAGCGGCCTGATTCTTTGCCACAGTGTGATGGGAGGGGCGGACACCCCTCCTGGTCAAGACAGGAGACGAGACAATGACGGTTCGATTCAAGATCGTGAAGGACGTCAATGGTGTTCTTCAATGGCTGAGACTTGGTGATTATGAGCTGCAGCCGGTTCAAAACCCAGAAGTCGAAAAGAATGAGGACAAGCAGAATCAGACCGAAGATTAACGGTGACCTTATTCCTTGAAACAGTCGGATGGGAGGGGCGGACACCCCTCCTGGCTCTAATGGAGATGAGACAATGGTTGTTTACCAAGTTCGAGTTTGCTTTACGAATCACAGCGAGCTAGCGAGCTACCCACAGACGTTCGTAACAGTCGACAGTGCTGTGAAATACCTAGAAGAGTCACCGGCTAATGCGCTGGTGATCACCGATGCAGATGCTAAAGATGTCGATAGCACTGCCAAAAGGACCGCACAATACGTCTTATGTGGTACTAGCGGTGGTTTTGACAATTATTTCTACGGTGCGATGCCGTCCGATGATAGAATACCAGCTGGCTGCGGTGGTGATATCACCGCTAGGGTTGCGGTGAACGAGGCTGTTGAGGCGCTATTCAAGGCTTAATCGAAAAATGGGGCTTTAGCTCAACGGTTAGAGCAGGGGACTCATAATCCCTTGGTTCCGGGTTCGAATCCCGGAGGCCCCAATCTCCAGCTAGTTTTCCCTCCGTTTACTAGCTGTTGAGAGGGTGGTGGTCCCCATGACCACCAGGGTGGGTAACGTTGTCCGATGTTACCCACCCAACCATACACCTCTACCCAAGGACACTGCAATGGAACTGCACAATCAAGACCTGTACATCGTGCATAACGGCAAAATAGCCAAAGTCACACTGGCTACATTATCGATACTAGAAGAGATAGAAAAATACGCGGTATTCACCACAATCAAAGAAGCTATGGACTATCAAAAGAAAGGAGATCTAATCGCAGAAATCACCGACACACTGAAAAAACTCAATATCGCCAGCCTAGAAGAATGTAAAGCACAGACATTAGCCCTGGTAGCTTCGGAAGACGAATCAACCCACTGGCTTACACGGGTATGAGTCAAGATATCTTGCTGAAAAGCATGAAAGCGTTGGTGCAGCAAGAATTACATCGGGAATTGGAAGTTTCCGCCACACCGAACGGTATGTTTTACGCGGATCTGAGAGCGATAAAAACACAAACTCCTTACACTCGCTATCCTATTATGTTCAGTGCGGCCCTGGACATATCAAATCCTAAACTCAATAATGAGCTATGGGATGGTGATAGTTTCAGGTACGCAACACAAATAGACGCTTTATCTGAAATCTCTGAAATTTGTTCTCGATTAAACTCCGATGAATGGTCGGTCACGTTTAATCAAGATTACAATCACATAACAGGATCTAAAAACGAATACATTCCTAATACTAGTTTCTTTCATGATGTTTCAGTGAATCTTTCGATCGTCTATGATGACAGTGGGTTCCGCAGGTCGATGTTAGCTGCTGCTTTCCCTTTACCAGGGATTACCGCTAATAAGAATTCAGTGCGGAGATTTGAATCCTGGCTTAATATGACTCATAGCGAAATCCCTTCATTTCACGAGCGCAGAGCTAGAAATATTCCATTTATTTGCTGTTTGTCTGCTAGACAATTCGCCGATTTTAGGCCCACTACATCTTTCTATTTCGATGATGCTCTTTCTGGCGCAGAACGTAGACGAAGAGACATCAAAGACATTGCGCCCTATGAGCTGTTGCTCGATTATTTTAACCCTCTTCCGGTACCTTCTCGTTTGACGGACGTGGCGTCAGATAGCGCATTGTGTTTGGTGGTGGCTCTTTATCGGAAGAGTAAGATTTACCCTAACTTAAACCATAAAACTGATTTGTATTATGTGAATGGTGTTTTTTACACGTCAGTCACTTGGAGAGACTTATTCGAAGGAAGTGACGATGTAAGTGTAATTCAAAGGATAAGTGGTACAGACCACAGCATCAAATATTTAAAGAAATGCACTGACAGAGAGAACCAAGATCTATTAGAAGAGCTAAAGGTACAAGTAGGACCATTTTATAACCCACTAGGTGCGACAAATGGCTAAATCCAAAAACAAATTAGCATTAAAATCAGCTAGCTTTTGGGTCATTGATGGTATAGAGCCAATTACACCTGGTAAGCTAGAAGCATTTCGAGAGAAAAGCAGACACGATTTGCCTGATGATCTTAGCTATATTACACACGTTGCTACCATCGGTGCTAACCGCGTAGCAACGCAGAACATTGATATACCAGGTGCTTTCATCGCTGTTCACGCGTTGGTTGGCGGTGGATCTCAGTTAATCGGATGCAAGCCAAACCACGAGATTTTTGTCATAAACAACGTTCTGTATAAAAGGGTGTCTTTCTTTGACATTGGAATGAAGGGTGCTGGTAGAGGGTTATATTTTCGCAGGTTTGGTCGATTGATGTATTTTCTTAGAGAAATCCCAGGGATTGAATTAGTGTTGCCACTAATAGCTGAATCTATCAAATAGCGTGAATTAACGTTAGATTCATCTGTCGCAACAATCCTTTGAGGCGCCAATCTTAAAGGAGTGAACGATGATTGCCGATGTGATAAAAAGCACCAAAGTCGAGCCAAGGCCATACCAAGCCCGAATTGTTCAAAAGGCTTTCGAATGCTTTCAAGGCATTCACGTCAATACGCTAGGCGCTACAGAGGCTGCTGCAAGGTCAGTCATCATCGAATCACCCACAGGTAGTGGGAAGACTGTGATGGCATTAATGATATGCAAGGCCTTACAAGCCGCTAACCCTGATTTGGTCGTCGGTTGGGTTGCTATGCGCCGCAATCTGCTGTCTCAAGCCCAAAGAGAGAACATCGAGCAAGGTATCCAGGTGAATAATATTCACTTTGTGTCGATGTTCGAGAAATATCCTGCAGAGTTGATGCAAGCTAAGAAGGAAGGGAAGACAATTCTGCTGGTGGTGGATGAGGCGCAGCACGATTGCGCTAACAGTATGAGTCACTTGCATAACATTATTGATCCGCAAATGATTCTCGGTATGACTGCCACACCGTTTCGCACTGACAAAATGAAGCTGTGTTTCGACAAGGTGATCAAAGATGCTGGCATCCATACTCTGATTCAAGATGGCTATCTCAGTAGATTTCATCACTATACGATCCCTGCGTGGACACCGGAGAATGTAGCTGAACGTTATTGTGAGGATATCGAGCGTTGGGGCAAAAGCATTTTCTATTTTAAGAATCTATCGGAGTGCTTTAAGCTTAAGGGGTTGCTGCTAGCGCGCGGTATCATCAGTGAGGTGGTTACCGGGGATACTGATTGGGAAGGCCAATTGGAGCTATTCAGGACTAATCAGGTGTCATGCTTGATTAATTGCATGAAATTGACTGAGGGGTTTGATGAGCCATCGATTAAGACGGCCTGGGTGCGTGATAGTGGCAAAGGTTGCACGATGCAGATGGGTGGTAGAGCTTTTAGGAAGCATGCTAGCCAGCCATATAAAAATATCGTGCAGTCAAAGGAATCACGGTGGCCTTTTATCAAGACTGCTATGCCTGACTATCAATACTTATGGCAGGACAATACCTGGGTTTCTCTGAAGGTGAATCCGAAATTGGAGCAGATCAACATTAATACCAGGATGGCGATCGCTACTGTTGAGGTATCTCTGCCTAAGTTCATCACTGATAGGCTTAAGAAGAAACCCCAGCGGATCAGTTTTATAAATTGATGTATTGTAATCCCGGAGATTAAATTAACTAATCCCATGGATGGTGCAACAGTGTGATGGGCAAGGTGAGGTGCCGAGCCCAAATTGTGACAAGGAGATGAGAAGATGACAACTGCAGTGCTTCCGGACGTTGTGGCCAATGACAATATCAGCTTCGAGTACGCCTACGTTCCAGTCGGTGATTTGAAAGTCGAGACGACAGTCGACAAGATGAACGGCAAGACGAAGATCAGTGGCCTTAACATCAACGGTGAAACGTTGAGGCCCACAGAACGGTTTTGGACGAGCTTGTACGCTCGCTATGGTTTCAATTCGTCTTTCTTCAAGTACTTTGATCACGCAGAGGTATTTGAGCGGATCGCCGAAAAGGAGAAGAACGATCGGATGCGCATTTGCATCGAGAGGGGTGATAGCTCGAACAAGGTGTTGGCGGTATCGAACCCCAACAGACCTCTTGTGAATTTTAATGAGATTTACGAGTTGGTTGCTAAGTACGCTGGTGTTAGCGTGAATTATCACAATGGGGTGTTGGAATCTACGCACACCCCGCGGAATGGTGGTAATATGATCAGCCTCGGATCTGACGATTTCAAGCAGAAGTTCGTGCTTTCTTGCCCTATCGATGGGTATGGTGAGCCTAATGTTTACTTGTCATTGTTGCGTTTGGTATGTCAGAATGGTTTGGTTGGATATGGCAAGACTTTCCGCAGTTCGGTTGGTCTTGGTAAGGGTGCTGATGATGTGCGTCCTTCTTTGGTGCGTGTGTTAGATGGCTTCGGCAATGAGGAAGGATTCGCTGCTATGCGTCAACGCATCGAAGCTAGCCAGAAGTCCTGGGCGTCAGTGGGAGAGTCTCAGTCGCTTTATAAGATGCTATTGAAGTGCGTTGCTAATAATACGATTGATAACGATAGCCAGAATAAGCTATCGCCTGGTTTGCGTAAATGGTATGACAAAAGCAATTCGCTGGGTTTTGCTGATGTGCGTACTGCTGATGAGACTTGGGCTATGCCGATTACTCGGAGTTTTGAGGGGATGACTGGTTCGCCTACCTTGTTGTATGGTCTGGCTAACACTGATTCTCTTAGTGCTAAGCGCCAGCGCACTTTGCCAGTGAATTGTACTGTTTATGATCTTGTGAATTTCGCTACTGAAGTGGCGACACATCACAGTGATCCGTCTGCTGCTCGGAAATTGCAGGGATGGGTTGGTGAAACCATCAGCAATGAGTATGATATGGAGAATACGCGTGATAAGTTTACTGAATTTAAGGATTTTCATCTTGGTAGCAAGGTGAGTGCTGGGGTTACGGGCAGCGTGTTTTCTGGCTACAATTGATGTGGAGTGTTGGTGGGGGGATTTTGTTCCCCCCACTTTGGATTTCGAGAGCAATGTGTTGATTGTTGGTGCGATCTTTGAGTTCGGGTTTTTACTCCTTGAAATCTGAGCTCTTATTAATCAAATGTTGCCTCTTAGTTTGGTTATGACATATTGCTCTTGATAGTTAAACCCAGGGATAAAACCCTGGGTTTTACTTTATTAACTATGTTCGGTTGGTTTGTCACAGTGTTGTGTGGCAGTTCTTTCTTGGAGGATGAATGATGTCGAAGCAGATTAAGGTCAGTCTCGATGGTGGCGCTAGTTATCTGGACGCGTCTGTTGACGATGTCCGCATCATCTATGAGAATGTCGATGTTGTTATTGGCGGAGAAGAGATGACCGTCTCTAGTCATATCACTTTCAGCATTGAGGGTGTTGTTGCTGACGTGTACAATAATGATGCCAGTCCTTCTAGCGAGATTAGTGCTGGTACGTTTTGGAGTTCAATTGAGCAGTATGTGGAAGACACCATTGCTGCGTCTCAGTGGGTGGATGGAGTAGGAACCTTATGAAGTTTTTTCACGGAGACTGTGAAGTAGAAGGCCAGTTCCCCTGGTCTTACCTATTTCCGATAGGCCGCATAGCCACTGAATTAGAGAAGGCTGGTGTTCAATGCCTTGCAGCTGATCAGCCCATGCCCGCGGCACCTGGTGAACATGAAGGGGATTTTTATGGGGCTAAGGTCGTTGTGGTCGTCGGCTACAAATGTCCTGTGTTCTTGACTGCCAGAATCGCTTTGGCTGATGATGTGGAAGCTGTGGCGAGCGCCAAGGATATTAAGTTGTGGGTGTCGTACACGCCTCATTTTGACCACGACGTTGTTTAACTTGATGGTGGTTTGCTGTCATAGTTTATT
>Ga0209190_1002984_pt1 | contig 11250 bp, 12 predicted proteins | sample M_140205_XF_Meta_FD_187315 | JGI IMG/M metagenome (GOLD analysis project Ga0209190, IMG submission 187315) | Freshwater microbial communities from Lake Montjoie, Canada to study carbon cycling - M_140205_XF_MetaG (SPAdes) (version 2) | ecosystem: Environmental > Aquatic > Freshwater > Lake... | reverse complement strand
TGGTGGCTTAGGAGATGTCGGTGATTTTGTAGTTTGTGGTGTCGATTGGGGTAACTATCTCGACATTGTCGCCCAGTGACTTGCCAATAAGTGCCTGTCCAATTGGTGATTCGTCGCTGATTTTGCCATTTAATGGGTCGGCCTCAACTGTTCCAACAACTTGAAACTCTTTAGTTTTGCCATCTTCGCTCTTGAGCTTAACACTGCTTCCAATCTGGATCTTGCTATCACCCTTTGGTTTTTTGATAACTTCAACATTAGCTAAGATATGTTCTATCTCGCCTAGGCGAATTTCGTTTTGATCTTGCTCTTGGCGAGCTGAGCTGTATTCGGCATTTTCGGCCAAATCACCAAATTCACGAGCTAACTTAATGCGCTCAGCAATAGGACCACGCTCTGCGTGCAGCAATACTAATTCTTCCTTTAGCTTAGTGACTCCTTCGGCGGTAAGACGGTATAATTTCTTCATGTAATTTCCCCCTTCTTGGGTTAATTTTTGGTAAAAATAAAAACGGTGGCCCAAGGCTCTCTTTAGCCTTAATCTCATCCGCATTAACTATGCTAACAAATTTCTTTGACTATAGCTAGCAAGTAATCACTTAGCTGTGCATAACAGTCAAAATTGTCGTCATCGTCCGAGTATCATATTATACCCAAGAAGAGATTAGCGTCAATGACTTGCGGCCCACTATTATCTAGTTGGACTTAATTCTCTCAATTATATCTACGAGCTTAACCATCTCTATATTTGAATCAGTTCTTTTTTTGAACTCAACTTCTTCGCCTGCCAAAGTTTTTTCGCTTACTACTAGACGAATTGGTATGCCAATTAGATCGGCGTCGGCAAACTTCTCGCCTGGACGAACATCACGATCGTCATAAAAAGCTTCAATATTAGAATCATTTAACTCAGCATAGAGCTTATCGGTAGCCTTTATTACGGCTTCAGAATCACCAATTCGTACGATATAAACCTTGAAGGGAGCTATCTCGTAAGGCCAAACTAGACCTTTATCGTCGCCAAGCAGCTCTGTTATAACACCTACAAGGCGAGATGGCCCAATGCCATAACAGCCCATAAGCACATCCATCTCTTGATTATTTTCGTCTAGATAATTTAGGCCGAGAGGTTTAGAAAATTTATCTTTTAGTGTAAAGATATTGCCTACTTCAGCTGCTCTTACTTCTTCTAGGTCTTCGCGCTTAACACCAAGTTCAGCCAACACTTTATCGTCATTCACCTCTTCATTAATAGCGATTCCTTTTTTGCGATCTAGATAAATTGTGTCTTCGCCAGCCTCACAAACAGTCTGGAATTCGTGGCTAAATTGACTAAACATTCCGCCACTAGCAAAGGTCAAGAAGGTTTGCTCACCTACTCCAAGCCGCTTATATACTTTAAAATAAGCTTGCTTAATTTTTTCGTATAATTCATCGTGCTCTTGTTCTGTTCTAGCAAAACTATACAAATCCTTCATTAAGAACTCACGTCCACGCATAACACCACTTTTAGCACGAGTCTCATTACGAAATTTAGTTTGTATTTGATACGCCAGAAACGGTAAATCCTTATAAGAACTTATGTAGGGCTTAACCGCTCTAATAAGTGGCTCCTCGTGAGTTGGCCCAAGACCAATCTCGCTTCCATTTTTGAGCTTTGTCTTAAACCAAACATCAACTTTTTCGTCATCCCATCTATCTGTTGCTTGCCAGATTTCTGGATCTTGAAGTGTAGTCATCTTTAACTCCTGACCACCAATAGCATTCATTTCCTCGCGTATCACCTGGCAAATATTTTCTAATACTCGTAGACCCATAGGCAAAAATGTATAAACTCCGGCCATTTCTTTGTGTATATAGCCTGCTCTAATTAGTAGTTGGGCGTTTTTGCTGACCTCGTCAGCTGGTGCTTGTTTTTTCGTCTTCGTGAATAGTTCAGTTGATCTCATAAAAAGTATTATATAGGATTATCGCTCGTCAACCGAGATGAAATATAAATATACTCATAAAAGCGATTAGATTCTTTAGCATATGCAGGCCAATTGAAGCCCACAAACTGCCAGTTCTTTCGCGTAGATTTATAAGGAATAGAGACAAAATAAATGTATCAATACCAGCAATCCAAAGAAGAGGTTCGCCACTTCCAGCTTGCAAATGTGCTATTCCAAATAACCCACTAGCTATAATCACGGCCCAGAATTTTGGCAAACCCTTTCTTAGACCCGTATACAAAAATCCTCTAACTAAAATTTCCTCGGCGAATGGCGGTAATAATACTAAACTGATAAAAATAAACGGAAGCTGGAAGTTACCACGATCGACAAATCCTATCTGTTGCTTCTGTTCAATATTAAGACTTGGGGCTAATTGCTTAGCCACGGAAGTAACAAAAATAAAAACTATTGTGTAGGCTATGAAGCTAAGGGCAATATAGCCTAAGTATGCCCACTTCGGTCTATCATCGAGGCCAATTGTCTTTAAGGTGGCCTTACGAAGCTTCAAAAACCTATACACCAACCATACTGTCAGGGCTTCAACGGCTGCAATCGTTATGAATTGACCATAGGTGTTGTTGCTCATCCAATCTAGCGCCTGGTCTTTGTCCATCCCTCGTATTAACGGGATAGTGTAGACAAGCAAAGCGCCAATTAATTGTGCGCCAAAATATATCGCCAATGTTACGCCAATAGATTCGATCGGAGTCCATCTTACAGTCTTCTCGGTGTCTGATTTGGAGCGACGAAAAAATTGCACCACTCCATAAATAGCCAGCAGATATAAGGGAGTGAACCAATCTATGCTCATCAGAAGTTTCGCTTTACATCGACAATTGTAATGAGCACAAATAGCACCATTAATAGCGCAAATCCTGTTCCGTGAATCATATCTTCTCGTCTTTTCGACAAAGGCTTTTTGGCGAGTCTAAAAACCCAAGTCACAAATAATCTGCCTCCATCAAGCGCTGGTATAGGCAGTGCATTCATGATTGCCAAAGTTAGCGAGATTATAGCTATTATCATAAATATAAATTGATAGCCTAGCTCGCTACCGTCCTTTAGCAGTACGAAGATGCCTATAGGTCCAGCAACTCCTTCACTGGCCTGCTTACCATGACCACGAACTAGATTGGCTATCGCCTTACCAAGCCCTTCAAAAGTCATGAAAGTAAATTGTTTGATAAGCCCGGCGGCAACAATTGGAGCGGACCATGTTGATCGTTGTAGCGTATAGTCGGTCGGAACTATTCCCATATAACCAAGCGGTTTGTCTGTTTTTTTACTAGCCTCCACTTCAGCTGCCTGTCGAAGGGTGACCTTAAGATTCTTGGCCTTACCTGCGCTAACTATTGCCACATCTATTTCTTGACCAGCAAATTGATGGGTGAAATCTGGAAGCTTCTCTGCAGAAGTAATAATATTGTTTGTTTGTCTGCCGTTATTAATACTTACTAGGCGATCCCTACTCCGAATACCGGCTTTTTCCGCTGGCGAACCAGGCTCTACTTCGGCAACAAAAACATCGTTTCTTAAAACTTTGGTATCTTTTGCGTATGTGTATTGATTATCAATAATCTTTGGCATACCCAGTAGTGCTAGTAATGTCAGCAGGACAAAGGCCGTAGCTAGGTTCATGACGACACCAGCTATCATAATTTTTGACTTTACTCCGATGCTTGCGGCGCCAAAAGTTCCATTATCAGTATCTGCCGTGTGCTCCCCTTTTAAGCGAACGAACCCACCCAAAGGCAACCAGTTGAGTGTATATACAGTACCGTTTTTACGTGCCAAAACTTTTGCTCGAGGTGGGAATCCTATACCAAATTCTTCTACTTCTACTCCGTTACGACGAGCAACTATAAAATGCCCAAATTCGTGAACGACAACTAACGCCACAAACATAATTAACCCAAAAATCAGTAGAAGCAATGACATTACATTAATTATACACTGAGTTTGGCAACTAGTCGCTCAAATCTAATCGTTAGCTGTATTGATAGGTTGAATTGACCATTTAGTCATTTAACATTTGTCATTTATTTTGACATTTAAACATTTCGGCATTGTAGCGTCAATGAAAAATGACAAATGTTAAATTAATGTATCAATGTTAAATGCATCAATGTTAAATTGCCCTACCCTACCCTATACCGTCATAATCTCCTGCTCTTTTGCACGAGACAAAGTGTCTACTTCTGATTTCGAAGAATTCATACCGTCATCAACTTGTTTTTCTAGACGCTTAGCATCATCTTCTCCGACAAGTTTGTCCTTTTTCATTTGGTCGATTTCTTTTAGTACATCATGTCGAACGCCACGCAAACTAATCATGCAATCTTCTGCTTTTTCTCCGAGTTGCTTAACAATTTGTTGTCGTCGTTCAGTTGTTAGCGGAGGTACGGGCACTCGTACGACTCGTCCATCGTCACTAGGATTCATACCAAGACTAGGATTATCACGTATAGCAGCGGCAATAGCTTGAATGTTAGAAGGATCAAAAGGAGTAATCTGTAATAATTGAGCTTCTGGAGCAGATACTGTTGCAACCTGAATAAGTGGCATTGGCGTGCCGTAGGCGGTTACTGTTACTCCGTCGAGCATTGTTGGATGAGCTCGCCCTGTTCGCAACTTCTTGATTTCTTCTTGAAAATGATTTAGCGCGGCAGTCATTTTAGTTTTTGCGCTATCTACTACGCTTGATGGATTCATGTATTACCCCTGTGTTTATTGATTTGCTTTGCTAGTCTAATTATAACCCACATCAGGCCACAATCGACTTTTTTACTGGTGGACGACGAGCCATAAACAATGTATCGCGCAATAACAGGTGGGCCATCACGCAATCGTAACTTAACTTTTTGCCTATGCAATTAGCCACAACCCCAGCAAAATTACTGTAGTCTTATGAGGCCTGGCTATATTGTGCAGACATTGCAATACTCAATCCTCGCCTGTCGAGCTCTTGCCTTGCGTCGTCTACATCATATTTATTAACACCTTGGTCGTATATTGTAGTAGCTATCTCTACGAGAACAACGGGATCTAATCCAGCACGCGAAAAGCCAACATCTCGCACTTTAGGCACCCAGCCTGTATGTAGAATCTCAGAAATTCCGTCACGCAAACACTCAGCCTTCAAGACGCAAGACCCACAAATCTTAGCCTTTTCTATTCTGGCATTTTTAGTATTGTCTAGCCGAAAAGTTTCAGCATTTTTTGGAGTTGCGCAATTAGGTTCGACACCAAGAGACCTCTTTTTGTTTAGTTCACTAATATATGGCACTGCCTCTCTAAAATCTTTTGTAAGAGTGTCCGAACTAACTAGCTGATTATTTGGAAATCCCATTTTGGTTGGCTAAGCTAATTCTCCAAGAGCAATCCGGTTAAAGCGTCTAACAACAATGTTTTCACCAAGTACGGCAATTGATTCTTTGATACGATCATCGACTGTTTGGTCTGGATTCTTAATATATGGCTGGTCTAGCAAACATTTTTCTGCAAAATACTTCTTGAGCATTCCTTCAACTATCTGTGCGACCATTTTTTCGGGCTTGCCGTCAGCTTTAGTTTTTTCGGTAAATTCTTGTTCGGCCTTAGCTCGAGCATCAGCTGGCACAGCATCATTACTAACAAACTCTGGGTTACTAGCAGCAATATGCATAGCTAGATCTTTTACTAGGTCGCTAAAAATTTCGTTACGGGCAACAAAGTCTGTTTCGCAGTTAACTTCAATCAAGACACCAATGCGTCCATCGTGATTATAAGTTCCAACTACGCCGGCACGTGCTTCACGCTCACCACGCTTCTCAGCCTTGGTTATACCTTTTTTACGCATAGCTTCTAAAGCTTTATCAAAGTCCCATTTGGCTTCTTCTAGTGCTGCTTTAGCATCGGTCAATCCAACGCCAGTTAGTGCTTTCAATCTTTTGATGTCATCTATGTTCATCTTCTGTTCCTTTTATTAATCTATTTACTTTTAAAGAATTTCTTGGTCAGGCGTGACCTTAACTTCAGTTTTAATACCGAGCTGAGCAAGACGACGCATATAAGCCTCGTCTAATCTTGGGTCAGACCCTCGTAATCTGTCAGTTATATGTCTAGACATATCGATACCAACTGGTGGCGTAGCATCGAATTGACGATAACTTCTAAATAACATTCCGTCGTTAATTTCTGACATTTAGGCTTTCTCGCTCTTTTCAACTGGTGCTTCTGCAACTTCTGTTTTGTCGACAACTGGAGCTTTGATTTTAGAACGACCTAGTTCGATAGCCTGCTGAACATAATCAGCAATAAGTTGTAATGTCTTAATAGCGTCGTCGTTTGAAGGAATTGGGAAGTCAATCAAACTTGGGTCAGCATTAGTATCGACGATACCAATAGTCTTAAGCCCTAGCTTAGTAGCTTCTTTGTGAGCGGTGTGCTCGTGAGTAATATCAAACATAAACACAGCACCAACGCGCGACGCCATTTCTTTTACGCCACCATAAAGGTAGTTCATGTGATCGATTTCTTCTTGGTAACGCTGAATCTCTAGTTTGTTATATTTAGCAGATAGGTCACCTGAAGCCATGTTTGCCTCAAGATCTTTAAGATGCTTAATACGTCCACCAATAGTTTTCTGGTTTGTTAGCAATCCACCTAACCAACGTTCGTTTACGTATGGCATTTTAGTTGCTTCGGCCAAAGCCTTAACAATATCCTTAGACTGGCGCTTAGTGCCAACAAATAGAATCTGTCGACCTTGGCTAGCAGTTTGAGTGATAAATTCTAAAGCTGAATCAAGTGCCGCAACCGTCTGCGTAAGATCGATAATGTGGCTACCGTTTCGCTTAGAGTGAATAAAAGGCGCCATTTTAGGGTGCCAACGACTTGTTTTGTGACCGAAATGAGCTCCGGCTTCTAATAATTTTTTGATATCTACTTCAACAGCATTATTTGCCATATAGTAAATCCTTTCTCTTCGTAAGGAGCTAACCCGAGCGTCCCTACATAGGATGACTCAGGAGGATTACTGCCCCAAACTGATTAATTAATTGTGGACATATTGTAACAGATGACGTCTCTCTTAGCAATACCGCTTGACCAGATACCAACAGATGTGTATACTGATTTGGATATGAAAAAAGATATTCACCCAGATAATTACCGCCCAGTGGTCTTCCAGGACCTCAACAACAACACCACAGTATTAACGCGCTCAACAGTTGCGACTGATGAGACGATTAAACTAGAGGGCGTTGAATACCCATTACTAAAAGTTCACATCACTAGCTCTAGCCACCCCTTCTTCACCGGCGAAGAACGCATCGTTGACATCGAAGGTCGCGTTGACAAGTTCAAAGCTCGTGCAGCTGCTGGTCAGGCTGCTCGCGACAAGCGAACAACTGCTGCCAAGAAATTAGCTACCCGCAAAGAGTCACAAGACGACAAAAAAGCCGAAAAGTCAGCACCAAAAGCCGACAAATAACTACTAGAATTTAATTAATCACCGAAAATACCAAATTTTCGGTGATTTTTATATATACTAAGGATTATCAGTTATGGAAACTAAAGAACAAAGCTTACGCCAAGAATATCAGGAACTCGAGTCTCGATTGAGTGACCCGTCTATTTTTAGTAGCAAAGATTATCCTAAATTAGCCAAACGCAAAGATGCTGTCGAAAAAATCTTGAGCTTGTTCGACGACAAAAAAGCCCAAGACGAAGCTATTAAATTTGCCCGTGAGCACCTTAGCGATCCAGACATGGCCGAACTAGCTGCTATGGAACTAGAAGAAGTCACCCCTAAACTAGCGGAAACTATCGCCAAACTTGAAGAAGCCTTAACTCCAAAAGATCCTAACGACGAAAAAGACGCTATTATCGAAATTCGTGCTGCAGCTGGTGGCGACGAGGCCAGCCTGTTCGCCGGTGAACTTTATAGAATGTATGTACGCTGGACAGAAACTCATAATTATAAAGTCGAGCTAATTAGCGAAACGCCGTCTGAAGCCGGTGGTTTCAAAGAAGTTATTTTTGCCGTCCGTGGCGACGACGCTTATAGCCAATTAAAGTTTGAAGCTGGAGTCCACCGCGTCCAACGAGTGCCAGTGACCGAAAGCCAAGGGCGCATTCACACTAGCACGGTAACTGTAGCGGTATTGCCCGAGGCCGAAGAGGCCGACATCGTCATCAACCCTTCAGACCTCCGTATCGACGTTTATCACGCCAGTGGTCACGGTGGCCAATCCGTTAACACTACCGACTCTGCCGTCCGCATCACTCACTTACCGACTGGTCTAGTCGTTACCCAGCAAGACGAGAAATCCCAAACTAAAAATAAATTAAAAGCCCTTGGCGTTTTGCGCTCCCGCCTATTGCAGGCCCAAATTGAAGCCGAGCAACAGAAATTATCCGACTCACGCAAAAAACTAATTGGCTCTGGTGATCGCAGCGAGAAGATCCGGACATACAACTTCCCCCAGGACCGTATCACCGACCACCGTATCGGTTATTCACGATCTAACATTCCAGTAGCAATGACCGGTGACATCGACGACCTTATAGAAGAACTCCACAAAGCCGAACACGATTTGCTCAACCAAGAGAATTAAATAAGAGCCTCCGGTGGAAGCTCTTAATTAACTTAATACTCTAAGCAGTTTATCTAGAAAGGCAGCTCAGCATTACCTATTCTTACTTGAGTGTTTAGTGCCACTCGCGCTACATTACTTGCAGTTTTAATTCTTTTATCTCTTTCAGCTGTATCCTTTGCTTCTGTTGATGCAAGCATATCGCTGGTTGCATATAGTATATTTTCTACTAAACTAGCTTCCCCATTGCCATAGCCTTTTTCTCGGTTTGCCCTAAGTTCAGGCATTAATTCCATAGGTATGCTAGTTGTTCCAGATACTTTTTCTAACCCATTAGGGCCTCTACGCTCTGAATCAGGAACTGTCCACGAGACATTTGATGGCTTACCATCTAATAATGTGACTCTTATTTCGCTCGCCTGCTCATTTGGCATATAGTGCTGCGGCTCTTTCGAGCGAGTTGTTTTGTCGGCGCTAAGTTCACCTTTTTTTGTGCCATATAACGGAATAAAGGGCGCAAGATCGGGCTTCTTCAAACTTCCATCACCTGGCTTTATGGTAATCTCGGTGATTTTGACCTTTTTGATAGCTGATTTAGGATCTGAGGGGTCAGTTTGAGCAAATACAAATCTCTCAGATATAGACGCATCAACAGCGGATGGTCCGGCGGAATCTAATCCTCCAATTTCTAGTTTTAGTCCTGGAAGCTCGACACTTCTTGAAACGCCATCAGTAGAATCAATTCCTGTTTCTTTACCATAAAGAGCAAGTGATCGTGAGGCCCCGTCGGCAATTGCTTCAGTACCTGGCATTGCTGGTAAGGTATCGGCTCTCTTAATCATATCGCCATTTAAATCAGCTTTAATATGGCCTTCTTGCCATTGGTTAGGCACGCCAAATGCTGGCACCATCTCTACGGTTGCTGTGCTTGTTGGGGCTTTTTCGCTCATTGTTTTTTGCTTTCTATTTTACGTGGGTTTTTGTTTTTTAAGAACTTGAATAAATCTTATCATACTTGTGCTTAAATGTCAAGATTGTTAGACTCTTTTGCCAGTACCTGGAGTATACGCGTTGTACTTCGTTGGTGCTGGCCTACCTTTTTTGTCATCCGTATCCATATTCTCAAAAGTTTGCGCAAAAACCCCTCTGCGCAAAGGAACAACTACTCCCCTACCATTATAGGCAGCAAAATATTCTTGCTGAAGTTTCACGATAGCGACTGCAGCGACCGCCTCTCTTTGATCAGAAGTCATAGCCTTCGGGTCCTGACCAGCTTCTGGCTCTATAAATGCCCTTTCAGGAAAACCGTAGCCTTCGCCCAAACCAATCAAAGCTTCTTCATTGGCAAAAGGCTTGTGACTTGCCCTGTTTACTATATAAGTGGCTGGTTTGTTGTTCTTATCGTGCACTCCAACTACATAAGCACCTGGATCAACCTCTCCGTTTTCGTCAGATGAAGCAAAGAATACTCTATCGATGCCAGCTTCTCCAGCCCTGTCAGACCTGCCAGCAGCACTATAATCGATTGGTCTATCGATTGTAGGTGTTGGTATTTGCGCCTCACTATCTTTCTTTAATCTTGCTACACCATATTTTGCATCTCTAGCGTAAGGAGCTTGATCTATAACTTTAATAAGAGGGAGTGCTATTGTGGCGCCACTCTCGCCATCAGCATATTGACCCATGCCGTAAAACTCAGAGAAATGCGGCACAACGCTATGCATTGTATCTCCGTCGTGTTTTAAAGCAGTGGTATTATGCATTTCACCAGTAGTTCGTAGCTGTTCATTGCGCGACATCAGTCCGTTCACATTTATACCCCCAACCTTGGTTGTACCATGGAATAAGAGCTGTCCTGCCTGCCTTGTGTCTGCCCAGAATTGTTTTTGAGAGGACTCGATTCTTGACGCAACATTTTTAGAAGTAAGAAACTCTGTTCGGTGCGATGGTGAACCATAAAAAAGTTTATTTGTCCCGGCTGCTTCAATTACCTTGTCGGCTAATAAGCCTGCTGCAACAATATCACTCTCTTCAAGCGTTGATACGCCTACAGAAGATTCTGTATACAGACCGTCAACTGCTTGGCCGCTAAGTCTTAACAATCGTAGTCTTGATTCTGGAGTTTCGGAGTCTGCTAATAAAGCAGCTGATTTTGCCTCATTGGCAATTCTTAATGCGTAAACTTTTGCGTTTGGCGCCATCATTACGCGGTAATTTCCGTCAGAAAAATTAGCATAGGGAGACTCCGAACCCATAAGACGTTCCCAATCTTGAGTTTCAGACGACTCTAAGATTTGGGCAAAAACTGGGCTGGCGTAATCTCTGTCAGCTACTGCTTCAATTGCAGCCTGCAAGGTCATATGGTCTGTATAAAAACCCTTAACTGCTTCCATGATTTCTGGTGTGGGCTCAAATTCGAGGTCTTTAATGGCTCTTTCAGATCTTTCGGCTATTGCTGCGTTTAGCTTTTCTACTGGATCAAGCTCTTCTGCTTTAGGTATCAAAGTTTCGTCAATATCTACTATCCCTACGCCACCTAAAACTACATCACCAATATCTTGGGTAGTCTCAGGCTCAATCAAAGGCTCTTGTGGCGAAGGAATATGCTCAATCAAGCCTTCTTGCGGTGGAGGAAGTGATTCATTTTCATTTGATTGTGAGCTGCGGCGGAATATGTT
>Ga0209190_1002981_pt1 | contig 11254 bp, 21 predicted proteins | sample M_140205_XF_Meta_FD_187315 | JGI IMG/M metagenome (GOLD analysis project Ga0209190, IMG submission 187315) | Freshwater microbial communities from Lake Montjoie, Canada to study carbon cycling - M_140205_XF_MetaG (SPAdes) (version 2) | ecosystem: Environmental > Aquatic > Freshwater > Lake... | reverse complement strand
CGCGACCTGATCCATCAGGCCCTCGAAAATCTCGCCATCGGTGCGCGAAGGAAGCTCAAGGAACGACAGGGCGGCGGCAGTGGAGCGCGTGAATTGCAGCGCCATGTGGACGATTTGGTCGGCTGATTGGTCGGACATTGTGGGCTCCATCCGTTTGATGAAGCTGTTGTGCACCACATGCACGGCCTAGGTCAAGGAAAATCGTGCAGCAAGTGCACTTTTTCTACGAGCCGGTTTTTTGGCCTGTGTTTTTAAGGGCTTGGATCACGGCGAGCACCTGCGGACGCTGAACGGGCGGAATGCTCTCCCAGACAGACCAGATGCTTTCAGGCTTTGAGGGGTCGCGGACGAGTAGATCGGCAGGCTCGCACATCAAAGCTTCTGCTGCAGATTCTAAAAACGCTTGATGATAGCCCAATTTGCCGTTTTCAATCTTGGAAATGATGGTCCGGTCAACGCCGACGCGCTCTGCAAGCTGTTCCTGGTTGAGTTGGCGATGCTTCCGCCATTCCCGCAGGTAGATCCGCTGAAGCTCTGGTACCTTTGACATAGGGCATCGTCCCAGACCCGTAACATAGGTCCACGGAGCTACGTGCACATGGCATAAAGAATGTGCTTGACTTGCACAGTGCACTCAGTGCACGTTTGTAGCATGACTTTCGCCAAATACCTTGAACTAACTAAGACGAGCGATGCCGCTGCTGCGGCGCTGTTCGCCCGCGACCGCGGGCATATCTCCAAGCTTCGGCGCGGGAAGGTCATTCCCAGCTACGAGCTGATGCTGGTCATTCGCGACAAGACGGATGGCGCAGTCACGCTGGATAGCTGGGCGCCCGAACGCAAGCTGGCGAGGGCTGGCTAATGACGCAGGACTGGGCATCTCATTACAAGTCAGCGGCTCAGAAGGCTGCTTCTGTGCGTCCGGGCAAGACCGCATCGCAGGAAGCTTTTACGGCCAAAAAGAAGCGCAAGGCCAAGAAGAAATGGCTGAAGCTTCAGGACAATAAGCAGAAGAACCAGCGCAAGAAGTGGAAGGCGGCTAGCCGCAAGCCCGACGACGGCTTCTACAAATCCGAAGCATGGCGCGAACTGCGCTTTGTTGCGCTCAAACGCGCTGATGGCTGCTGCGCCCTGTGTGGCCGGTCGAAGCGCATGCACGACGTTGTCCTGCACGTCGATCACATCAAGCCGCGCTCGCGCTTCCCGCATTTGTCGCTCGTTGCCTCCAACCTCCAGGTTCTCTGCGAGGACTGCAATCTCGGCAAAAGCAACCGCGATACAACGGATTGGCGCGCTGACAACGTAGTCCAGATCGTCTGGGAAGACGCGGAGGAAGCCGCGTAATGTCAGCCCTTGCGCATACTCACGACATTGCTGGGAGCCTTGCGCCGCCGCCCTTTGGGCAGGCTCTCGATATGGGCCTGCGCCTGCTGGCGCTGAATTTGCGCCATCGTCTGCTGGTTCAGCTTCAACCAGAAAACGAAATCCTCGACCGTGGCGACGCAGGTGTCGATCGTGCCGATCGTTCCGTCCGCCTTCAGTCCGTACAGCGTGGTGATAACCCGTTGTGTGATCGGGCAGAACCGCTGCTCACCACGGCTGACCAGCTTTGCAGTTTCAGCCATTCAGTCCCCCAGTCATCCCCCGCCCCTATGTGCGGTATCGAACAAAGGACTAGCCAAAGGTCGGGGTCAAGCGCGGATCGCGTGATACTCGCAAATACCGCCCTGTATTCGCAGACAGCGCGCCTGCAGCATTCCACGCGCAGCGCAGCACGCAGCAAAATCTCCCACACCATTTCTCGCGCAACCAGTGCCGTCCCCACCGCACACGCGAGAATAGCCGCCAGAGCACCGTCCCCCGTGGCTCTGGCGGCACCCATTCACAGCACAGCCTGAAACGAAACGACGGCCCGGATGAACCCCGAGCCGCCGCCTGAACTGCCAGCATTAATCGGATGAGACCCGATCCATGACTAGCGCCATCACCAACGCATACGATTGTGAAAAGTTCACGGCAGGTGCTGAAAAGCCCGTCGAGAGCTTCGAGATCGATCGCGATCCGCTCACTGGCTGGGCCATCGAGCCCGCCCCGACCTACCGCAAATGCATCCCAGTTTACGACCGCGATAGCGGCGAGTTGAGGGAGTTCATCCTGTGAGCACCGCTGAAACCGAATTGGCGCAAGCCGTAGACCAAGCCTTCGCCGCTTACTCGCGCGCCGTGGGCAGGCCCCAAGCCATCGCCCGGCTGCAATTCATGCTGCGCCGTGACGAGGCCGCTCAGCGGGTTCTGGACGATTCCAAAGAACGCATGGGCAGCACAAACCCGAGGGCAGCAGAATGAGCGCGCTTAAATTCTCAGAATTTCAGGTCCAGCTTTCCGACATTCGCATTGATGGTGGCACGCAGTCGCGCGCCTCGATCAATCAGCAGATCGTGGCTGACTATGTCGAAGCGATAAAATTGGGAGACGTGTTTCCGCCCGTTGTCGTTTTCTTCGATGGTGCGGATTACTGGCTGGCGGATGGCTTCCACCGCTATGAAGCCTACGCAAGCGCCGGCAGTGATACGCTTCGTGTGGATCTGCGCCAAGGTACGCGCCGCGATGCGGTCCTGTTCAGCGTTGGGGCCAATGCGGTGCATGGCCTGCGGCGGTCCAGCGACGACAAACGCCGGGCTGTCCTGACCCTGCTGAACGACGCTGAGTGGCAAAAATGGCCGCAAACCAAGATAGCCCAAGCTTGTGGCGTGTCGCAGGCGTTCGTTTCGCGCATTGTCGCTGCTGAGCAGCCCGCATCTTATTCTGAGAATAAGATACGCCAGGTTGAGCGGAACGGCGCAACCTACGAGCAGAACACCGCGAAGATCGGCAAGAGTGAACCGAGGCCTGAACCGGCGCCGCAGGTTGAGTTGCGTGTTGTGGAAGCCGCACCGGACGATGAGCCGGAAGCGCCCGCCACGCCGATCGATCCTGAACGCCGCAAGCTGGCGAAGCTGACCCCGGACGCGCTGATCGATGAAGTGCTGGGGCTCCGCGCCGATCTGAAGGAAGCTAAGGCGACCGTCAAAAAACAGGAAGCCGAGATCAAGGCGCTGAAAGATCTCGTGAAGAGTTTTGGGGGCGATCAGGCTGACGTCATCCGCAACCAGGCGAACATCATCCGGCACAAAGAAGCTGAGATGTACCGCGCCAATGACACGGCGGATCGTGCCTTGGCGAGAGCGAAGAAGCTCGAAGATCAGGTCAAGAAGCTCGAAAAAATGGGGATCGCCCTATGAGCGTTCTCGCCCACATTCGAGCAAAAGGCGGCGAGATCGTCCGGAAGGAATACAATTTCCGGCTTCGCCCCGGTCGGCTGGATGCTCGCGCGATTGCGTGGATCAAGGACAATATCGAGGCCATCAAGGCTGAGGTCTGGCCTCGCTATCATGAATGGCAGGAACGCGCAGCCATCATGGAATTTGATGGTGGATTAAGCCGCGAAGAGGCAGAGCGCGCCGCCTATCAATGCATGGAGGCGCAACGTGCTGACGCTGCATGAAGGTAAGGAGATCGAGCTTCGCGAGTATCAGTCCAATGCGATTGATGCCTTACGCACGAAGATCCGAAACGGCCAGAAACGTCTGATCCTTTGCGCTGGCACCGGGGCAGGTAAGACGCTGATGTCGGGTCACCTGCTGAAGCAGGCTCACCGCAAGGGTAGCTATTCGCTGTTCATTGTTGATCGGGTTGCACTGGTCGATCAGACAAGTGCTGTCTTCGATGAATATGGGATTCCGCACGGTATCGTGCAGGGGATAAACGCTCGGTATTCGCCCCACGAGCATGTGCAGGTCTGTTCCGCACAGACGCTGGCGAACCGCAGGCTCCCCCGGGATCCCGACCTGATTGTCGTGGATGAGTGCCATACCCGCTACAAAGCCACACTTGATTTCATTGCGAAGTATCCTGATGCGGTGAAGATTGGCCTGACTGCAACGCCGTTCACCAAGGGCCTGGGCAATGAATGGGATTCGGTTGTCAATGTCATCCCGACCCGCAAGCTGATCGAATCCGGATATCTGATCGAGCCGAAAATCTATGTCGCCAAGTCGCCGGATGACTCCGAGCTTGGTCTCAACAGCTTTGGCGAGTTTAGCGACGAAAGCGCATCGACTGCCGGTATCCGCATTGTTGGTGATGTGGTGGCGGAATGGATCGGCAAGACCCATGAGCATTTCGGTGGGCCTGCTAAGACGATCGTCTTCTCGCCCACCGTGGATCACGGCAGGGTTCTATGTGAAACATTTCGCGATGCCGGTTATGACTTCCAGCAGATCAGCTACCTAGACAAGAACGATGAGGAACGTGCCGAAAAAATCAGGGAATTTCGGCGACCGGAGAGCCGGATCATCGGGCTGGTTTCTTGCGGCGTTCTGACCAAGGGTTTTGACGTTCCCGAGGTTCGCATCGGGATTAGCTGCAAGCCTTATCGCAAGAGCTTGTCGAGCCACATGCAGGAAATCGGACGTGTCATGCGTTCGTTGCCTGGTGGGGCGCCCAAGGAAGCGCTGTGGTTGGATCACTCCGGCAACATTGAGCGCTTTCATGTCGAAATGTGCGACGTGTGGGACAACGGCGTCGGCGAGCTGGACAAGGCAACGAAGCGAGATTCCGAAAAGCGGGACCGCGACCAGATCACGCGCGAAAAGGTCGTTTGCCCAGAATGCTCCGGCGCTATCCGTGGGAATATCTGCACGTCTTGCGGGTGGGAGCGGCCAGCACGCTCCAACATCACGATTACCGATGGAGAGTTGCACGAGTTCAAGCTGAGCCGCGCCGAGATGCAACCGCGTGCCGGCTTACGTGCTGATTGTCTGACTGATCCACGCGCGGTGTGGAATGGCGCGCTCAACTACACGATGAATAACACCCGAAAGGGCGAGCAGGCTGCACGCAAGTGGGCGGCTGGCATTTGGTTCGGCATCTATCCCGGCCAGAAACTGCCATTTGGTTGGTTCGACATGGCCCCACAGCCGCCGACAATGGATACCTACACGCTGGCTGAGCGCGAAGTGAAGCGCTTCCGGAAGAACAACCGGAGGGCTGCGTGATGGCCGACACCGAGCACTTCACGCCCCATACCTGCCTGCGCTGTCAGGCGATCGATGCTGCGATCCCGACCGAGGCGCAGCTACGCATCATAGCGACTGAGGATTGGGATCCGAAGGTCGTGGCGTTCCTGCCCCGTGCGATGAACCAGGAGCAGGCTGTAGCGTCCCAGATGCTCACGGCTGCGATCGGTACATTCACCCGCGCCTATGGCCCGGAGATCGCTGGAGCGCGTCTCAGCGCTGTTCTGGACAGCCTACGGGTGCAGGTGATCCGTCACCGGATAACGCTGCGCGTGCTCAAGGCTCGCGAATCGATCAACAAGCGCGCCCGCGTCCAGTACGCGCGCTGCGATTACGAAGCCGCCCACGCGATCGAAGCCGAACCGACACCTGAATATCCGGGCAAGGCTCGCGACGATGCATGGCTCAACGAGGGCCAGCCAGCGGCCAAGCAATTGGAGGAGGTGCGAGGATGAAAAAAGAGACCCCGCACTCTCTCAAGTGCGAGGCCGGTCTGGCGAGCGGTTTGACGACGATAGCGCCAGATGCAGGAAGCCTACTATGGGGCGAGACCAAAGGCAAAGCGCAGTCCGAAAGAGCAAAGCGCGGTCTCCGGCACACTGATCCAAGTGCTGAAAGTGGTGCTCAACTGTCTGGGGCGGGATCACGCAACCAGATGGGCCAAAAGCGACGGCTCGGCTCCGGCCAGCAAGATCGTTGGAGGCATGGGGACCACCTCGCCAGATTGGCGGGGCTGGTCGTCCTATGCCTTCAGCTCAGGCTCTCTCCAACCAGCAAATGCTGGATCAACAGATACAGGTCTCTCTTTAGAGGGATGCAATTTTGAAAAACGAAAATGGATTGCAACTGAAATGACAACCGGACTGGGAAACAACACACCGACCATCAGCGAAATTCAGAACGTCGTCGCATCGATGCACGGCGTCACCAAAGCCGACATCATCGGAAAGGGCCGCAAGCGCCATGAATCGACCCCGCGCATGGAAGCGGCGGCGCTGGCGCGTGAACTGACGGGCCACAGCCTTCCGCTTCTGGGCAGGCACTTCGGCGGACGGGATCATACGACCATCCTCTATTCGTGCCGCAAGGTTGCCGACCGCGCGCTGTCTGACCCGAAGATGGCGGCTCGCCTGGATGAGTGCCGCGCTCAACTTGCGGTCATCGTCGCGAAGCGGGCAGGGCGCACGGTCATGCAAGCATCCTCATCCGACTGGAGCCCGCCGCCTCCGAAGCACGGCATGGCGCTGTCGAAACCCAGCACGGTGATTGCATCGATCGACGGGGCCGCGTGGCTGGCGTGTGCAGCATGAGCGACGCGATGGTCCGCCTGACGCAACTAGACGGCAAGCTGCCGAATCTTGCCCTGATGCGCTTGGCGGCTTTCCACAGGTCGCAGGGCGACGAAATCCGCTTCAGCCGTTCACCCTACCGACAACTGGATGAGCCCGTCTACAAGGCCGTCTATGGCTCGGCCATCTTTGAGTTTTCGGCAGACCGCCTTGAGCGGTTCAAGATGGAATTTCCCGAGGCGCTTGTAGGCGGGACAGGCAGCGGAAGCAATCTTCAGGTCGAGGACATTGTTGGGGATTTTCACGACCTTGATTATTCGCCGTGGCCCAACTTCACCGGCAGTCTTGGGTTCACTCAGCGCGGTTGCCGCCTGTCCTGCAAGTTCTGCGTTGTGCCGAAGAAGGAAGGCAAGCCGCGTTCTGTCGCTACCATAGCAGACATCTGGCGCGGCGAGGGACACCCGAAACATCTGCATCTGCTGGACAACGATTTCTTCGGACAAGCTGAAGACCAGTGGCGGGCGCGCATCGCTGAAATCAGCGAAGGCGGTTTCAGGGTCTGCTTCAATCAGGGCGTAAATGTCCGCGCGATTACGGACGAGACTGCGGCTGCGCTCGCGTCGGTGGACTATCGTGACGACAGTTTCAAAGATCGGCGGCTTTACACAGCATGGGACAACCTGAAGGACGAAAAGGTGTTCTTCGACGGCGTTGACCGTCTGGAACGCGCTGGCGTCTCTCCCAAGCATCTCATGGCCTACATGCTGCTGGGCTTCGACAAAAACGAAACCTGGGAGCGTGTGTTTCATCGCTTCGATGCGATGGTTGCCAGAGGTATTCGACCGTATCCGATGGTTTATGGCGACCGCACCCGCTCGCTTCCGGGAAAGTATTCGCGCCTCCGTCTCATGGATTTTCAACGCTGGGTGAACACGGGCCTGTATCGGCGCGGCGTGGACTTCGCGACTTACGACAACAGCGCGAGGCATGACCCGACGTTCAAAACTCAGGCTGATTTGTTCTCGCAGGTGGCAGCATGACCCACATCACCATCCCCGGCGACCCTCAAGGCTGGCAGCGGACCAGAACGGGCGGGGGCCAGCACTTCACGGCGCCCGAGACGAGGGCCTATCAGAACACCATCCGCTGGCTTGCGAAGGCCGCGCACATGGAGGTCATCACCGGCCCCATCTCCGTGGTGATCGAAGCGCATTACCGCATCCCCGATTCAGCCACCAAAAAGCGCAAGGCCGCGATGCTGGCCGGCGAGGAATACCCGACCAAAAAGCCCGACATCGACAACGTGGTGAAGAACGTCTTGGACGCTCTGAATATGTCCGCATGGACCGACGACGCGCAGGTGGTGAGCCTCGCTGTGTCGAAGGTCTGGTCTGACAATCCGCGCGTTGAGGTTTCGGTTGAGCCGGTCAAGGCGCGCGTCAGTCAGAAGGTGGCAGCATGACCTGCACCCGCTGCGCCGAACTGGAAGAACAAGTCCGCGAGCTAGAGATCCGCGTTCTCGGCACGCAATGGGAACCGCCGCTGGAGCTACGCCTCACAGGCCACGAAGCGGTGATACTGCAAGCGCTGATCGCGCATGACCGCACGGTTCCCAACTGGTTGTTATATGAGGCCACCAGAACAGCGCCCAACGCACGCGGCGATGATGTAGACGCAAAGATCGTCCCGGTTCGCATCTCGCTGCTCAGAACCAAGCTGCGCCGCTTCGGCCTCTCCATCCTGACGGTCTGGGCACAGGGCTATCGCCTGGAGCCTGAGAGCCGCGAGCGCCTGTTGAACTGGTCAGAGCGGAGGGCAGCATGACCGACGAACCCTATCGCTCGAAGCCGAAAATGATGCCTGCGCGTCAGTCCAATGGCCGCGTCCATTACCTGAACTGCCACCACATTTTCTCTGAAGGCGAGCGCCAAGGCGAGCGCTGCTTTGCGCCGACCGAGAATGGAAAACACGCCTGTCCGAAGTGCTTAGAGCGCGAGCGCACCATCAAGAACCCACGCGTACACGTATCGCTGAAATCATACATTTGAGGAACCGAACATGACCCCCGAAGAACTCAAGCTGCAATGCTACTCGATGGCCGGAAACATGGCCGACGCGATCAAACTCTATCAGTGGCTGACGGAAGACGCTGGCCTGCGCGAAATACGCGCCTACACAAGCGGTAGCGCGGATGGATATCAGATGGCGATGGCCACGCTGAGGGCCGCTGAGCCTGTCAGCGAACCCGAGCCCGAGCCCAGCCTGTTCGATGCCGAGCCGAGCGACGACGAAGACGACGCCCCCACTGAAATCATCAGCGACCTGACAGGCGACCCAGCGGTTGAGCCTGAGGGCGGGCTGCACGCTGACCCCGAGCCGACCGAACTCGACGCCCCGGCAAGCGTCCTCAACAATCCAGAGCTTCTAGCCGCTGTCGAACGCGCAGAGGCCACGCTCGCAGCCGAGCCCGCAGCCTATGTCGGCCTGAATGACCCCGAGCTTGATGCCGCGTGGGACGACATGAAACGGCGCGAACGGGCGGAGAAAAGCTTCTGGGGCCTCATGGGCAAGCGCAAGCTGGAGGACGCATGATGGTACACGCCATGTATGCCGCCATGCTGATTGTCGTGGGCTCCCTGATGTTCGCCTCTGGGCTCTACATCATCGCAGGCAGCGAAATCGCCATTGCCGCGCTGACCCTCATCGCCGGGGCGGGAGTGGCATCTCTGGGCGTCTACATGCTCGGCGCTGCCGTCGTTCTGATCGCGCACCAGACCAGCCTCACCGACAGGCTCAAGAGGTGGGTCGAATGAGGCGCGCTCTCGTTTTGTCAGCCCTGAGTGTCACCGCCGCAGCCCTGATGGCCCGCGCTGCGCACCTGGAGATCGACACAGCCATCTCCGCACAGCTCGCCTTCGCAGCGTTCCTGTTTTTGGCAGCGTGGTTCGGACACTGGATCAAATCCCGCAAGGAGGGCTGAACATGGAAGGCATCATCTGGGGCCTGATAGCCGTCGCCATCATCATCGTTGTCGGATGGGGGCTGTACGCGATGCAGGCGGGGAGAGAGCCATGAGCGAACTCCTAATCGGCGCGCTGATCCTGCTCGCCGCACTCCTGTGCATCCCGTTCGTCAAATTCGTTCTCAGGAGCTAGGCCATGGAAACCGTCACCGAGAAGCGCCCGCTGTCGAACCGCCAGCGCCGCATCGCACGGATGGGCAAGGCAAGGGCCGTCGAGCATCGCGATATGCCGGAGATCATCCGCCCCCAGACGCTGGTAACGCGCGCCGTGATCGAACCGGAAAACCTCCGGTGGTTCGCAATGTGCGTCCAGTCTCAGAAGGAGGAGCGGATTGTCCAGGTCATGGACTTGTGCGGCATCCCCGCAGCAATCCCGACCATTGCCCGGCACAGGGTGCGGCGCGGGAAGGTGTTACGCTGGCGCTCGCCCATTTGCGGCGGGCTGGTCATGGTCGGCTTTCCCGGCACGGCGCAGATCAACTGGCATGAACTGACGCGGTTCTCGCTCGTCCACGGGTTCATCAAGCAAGCCGGCGAGCCCCGGCAGATCCCATGGACAGCAACCTTCAAGGAAGGCGGCGAGGTAAAGCGGGGAGGGGTGCAGACGCTTCTGGCCGATCTGGAGGCTGTCAGGATCGGCGCGGCCAAGTATATGCGGATGCATCCGACCTATGAGGCGGGCGACGTGGTACGCATTGAGGATGGCCCCTTCGCCGGCCACAAAGGCGCCGTCGAGCACAGCACAAACCTGAATGTGCGGGTGCTGCTGACGTTGTTCGGGCGGGCCAACCCGATCACCATGCCGATTGGCGACGTGGTGAGGGCGGCGTAGGCATCCACAGACCAACTCGCCTATGGGTTGCGACCTTGAGCGATTTGGTATCTATTGCTGGCGGGGCAGTTGGTCGTAAGGCGTTCGCCCGCCAACCACCCGAATTGCGGTCAGCCGATCCGGCGATTCCGACAATTCGCGTTTGAAAGATATTGCCGAAAATCCAGCCGGAAGGGGGCTTCCGATGACAGCTTCCTTGATGAAGCCGCTGCGCTCGGCCTTTGGCCTAGAGGATATCAGCGACGACCTGATCACCGCCTGCGCCAATCGGGTAAAGATCCGATGCAGCAAGGTGGATCTCACCATTTACCGCCGCCGGACGGGCCAGGCCGCTCTGGAATATGCGGCCTGCGAGGCAATTGTCGGCGCTTTCCGGGATTACTACCCCGACCGGGCGCACAAATTCCACATCGGCGCCCACTGGCCCCACGCCCACGCGGTAATTCGCGGCAACACGGCATGGATCGAGATCAGCATAGGCATTGATTTTGAAGACCCCGACGAGGGCCTTGAAGTCATCGAGATCCAGGTCGATCGCCATCCCAAGCAGATATCCATCCGCGAGAAGATCGAGGACGTGCTTTTCCACAGGGACGCGCGGACAACGCTCAAAGCCGCCCCGCCTTTAGAACTGGTCGCGAAAGTCCCCACGAAGGCCCGTGAGCCCGCTCCCGTAGGCAAGCCGATCGATCCCCCCAAAGCATCCAAGCCCCCCCCATCCAAGCCAACGCCAGTTCGGAAATAGCAAAAACCCCCCGGATTTCTCCGAGGGGCTTCTGTTAGGCTGACTTCTTCCAGCGGAGTTCCGCCAACTGGCGGGCTGGGTTCGTGACCGGCTCCATAATGCGGTGGTCACGAAGGGTTCTCGCGAACCCGAAGCTGGCAAACACGTTCACCAGCGAGATGAAGAAGCACGCGGGCCAGAGAGCAATTTCCGGCGCCAGTGCATATTCTGCGTTCAGGTGTTCCAGCCCGATATGGTTCAGGCCGGCCTC
>Ga0209190_1002978_pt1 | contig 11267 bp, 5 predicted proteins | sample M_140205_XF_Meta_FD_187315 | JGI IMG/M metagenome (GOLD analysis project Ga0209190, IMG submission 187315) | Freshwater microbial communities from Lake Montjoie, Canada to study carbon cycling - M_140205_XF_MetaG (SPAdes) (version 2) | ecosystem: Environmental > Aquatic > Freshwater > Lake... | reverse complement strand
CGTTATGGACCCCTACATCGCTCTTCTGTATTGCAAAAAAAGCTAGTCCGTGATATGGTCAATTTCTCATTGCGCTGATTGTGTTATTCTGCCGCGCTTGTATAGATAGTGGTTAGAAAGTAGCCAGTATTATCAACAAGTTAGCAGTTATAATTTTATATACACATGGCGCCAACCAAGCTAAAGAAGAAGTATTTCGGTAAGTTCAAAAAGCCTCTCATAGAGCTCCCAGACATGGTGGAAGCGCAAATAAATTCTTTCAAATCCCTTCTAAAAGATGGGCTAAAAGACGTATTTGCAGAGTTTTCTTCTATAAAAGACTACTCAGACAAAAAGTTCGAACTTGATTTCACTGGTTTTGAGTTGAACGCTCCAAAGTTCGATGAGTTCTATGCCAAGGACAATAAGCTGTCATATGAAGCTCCTTTGAAAGTGATGGTTCGTGTGAAGAATAAAACTTTTGGTTCTGTAAAAGAACAAGAGATTTTTATGGCTGATTTTCCTTTGATGACCGATCACGGAACATTCATCATCAACGGTATTGAGCGAGTTATCGTGCCTCAGCTTGCTCGATCTTTCGGTATTTTCTTCACAGTAGAAGAACTTAAAGGACGAAACTTCTTCGGTGCCAAAATTATCCCTGCTCGTGGAGCATGGATTGAAATAGAGTCTGATACAGACGGAGCAATATATGTACGTATCGACAGAAAGCGCAAATTCCCTGTGACTGCGCTTCTTCGTGTTCTTGGTGGAAATACTCAAGAAGAGATTCTTGATCTTTTTAAGGGTAACCCAGAATCAAAGAAAGCAATTGAAATGACTCTTGCAAAGGATCACGCAAAGAGCGCTGACGAATCATTCATTGAAATTCACAAGAGACTCAGAGATGGTGATCTTGCAACAGTAGAAAACGCTCGAGAGTTCGTTGGATCTATCTTTGGACCAGAGCGATATGACCTTTCTCCAATCGGTCGTCTAAGTTTCAATAAGCGCTTCGAAAAGCCTATGGATGAAAAGTCTCTTGAACGCAAAACCATAAGTATTGACGATGTTGCTACTACTATCAATCACATCATAGAGCTAAACAACACTCCAGGTGCTGTAGAAGATGACATTGACCACCTCGGTTCACGACGTGTTCGATATGTTGGAGAACTCATGGCTCAGAAGATCCGAGTTGGTATGTCTCAGATCAAGCGAAACATCCAGAACCGAATGTCTACTATCGACACCGACGCTTCTTTGCCTGTTCAGTTCATCTCCCCTCGACCACTTCAAGCTCGTATTAAAGAATTCTTCACCACCAACCAGCTTTCACAATTCATGCAACAGGAAAACCTCCTAACAGAACTTGAACACTTGCGATTGGTTTCTGCACTTGGTCCCGGAGGACTTACACGGGAGCGAGCGGGATTCGAAGTTCGTGACGTTCACTCTTCTCACTACGGCCGTCTATGTCCTATTCACACACCTGAAGGACCGAACATTGGTCTTGTACTTCACTTGTCTGCCTATGCTCGCATCAATGAGTTTGGAATGATTGAAACTCCGTATGCAAAAGTGACAAACGGAAAAGTTACAGAAGAGATTATTTATATGAACGCTCATGAAGAAGAGGGTTACAACATCGCTCATGCTGCTACAAACTGCGACGAAAAGGGCATGATCACCGACGAGCAAGTTGAAGTTCGTGCAAAAGGAAAGCCTTCTTTGGTGAACAGAAAGGATATTCATTATATGGATGTCTCTACAAACCAGGCATATTCTATTGCTACATCTATGATTCCATTCCTGAACCACGATGATGCAAACCGAACACTCATGGGATCAAACATGCAGAAACAGGGAACTCCTTGTATCGTTCCAGAAGCACCTATTGTTGCTACTGGTATAGAAGGTCACGCCGCTCTTGGTACTATGCGTGTCATTGTTGCGCCTTCTACTGGAACTATAAAATATGTAGATGCAAATAAAATTGTTTTTGTTGCGGACAAAGATAGTAAAGAAATTGAGTTTAAACTTGCTCCTATTTCACGAACAAACCAGTTCACTGCGTACTACCAGCGCCCACAAGTTAACCTCGGACAAAAAGTAGCAAAGGGAGATGTTCTTGCTGATGCTTCAACTTCAGATCATGGAGAAATTGCTCTTGGACAAAATGTTCGTGTAGCTTTCATGACATGGTACGGAGCCAACTACGAAGATGCCATCATTATTTCTGAACGTCTTGTGAAGGATAATAAATTTGCTTCTATTCATATCGAGGAATTCGTAATAAATGTTCGTGACACAAAACTTGGTCCCGAAGTAACTACTCCTGATATTCCTAATGTTGGAGAAAACCGTCTAAAGAATCTCGATGAAGAGGGTGTTGTACGAATCGGAGCAGAAGTTCACCCTGGAGATATTCTAGTTGGAAAGATCACACCAAAAGGAGAGACACAGCTTACTCCTGAAGAACGACTACTTCGTTCTATCTTCGGAGAAAAATCTCGCGATGTAAAAGACACTTCAAAACGAATGGAAAACGGAAAGAAAGGACGTATCATAGGTGTAAAAGTCTTCTCAAGAGAAAAGGGAGACAAACTAGAGTCAGGTATCATCAAGCGCATACACATTGAAGTTGCACAGCTACGAAGTGTATCTGTTGGAGACAAGATGGCTGGACGACACGGAAACAAAGGGGTTATCTCACGTATTCTTCCTGAAGAAGATATGCCTTATGCAGAAGATGGAACACCTGTAGATGTTATTCTAACCCCACTCGGTGTGCCTTCACGTATGAACCTTGGTCAGATTCTAGAACTCCATCTTGGAATGGCTGCTCACACTCTCAACTATCAGGCTATTGTTCCTGCATTCGCTGGTGCAACAGATGCCGAAATCAAAGAAGAGCTTGTAAAAGCTGGACTTCCTTCAGACGGAAAGATACAGCTTTACGACGGAAGAAACGGAGAAGCTTTCGAACAGCCTACTGCTGTTGGATATATGTACATCATGAAGCTTCACCACATGGTTGAAGACAAGATCCACATGCGATCAATTGGTCCGTACTCTCTCATCACTCAGCAACCTCTTGGAGGAAAGGCTCAGGGAGGAGGACAGCGATTTGGAGAAATGGAAGTATGGGCGCTCTCAGGTCATGGAGCTGCTCACACTCTTCGAGAAGTTCTTACCATCAAATCCGACGACATCCAGGGACGTTCAGCTGCTTTCGACGCTATTGTTAAAGGTCAGAAGATTCCAGCAAGCAATGTACCTGCATCATTTAGCGTGCTCTTGAACAACCTTCGAGGACTTGCTCTTGATGTTGAATTGATGAAAGGAGCCAAAGATATGACAGAAGATGTAATAGAAGCTGAGGCCGGTAATTAATAACTTTTAAAGACAAATATATGATCAATAAAACAAAAGAACAGAACTTGAATGACTTTGATGCAGTGTCTTTGAAAGTCGCTTCACCTGAGCGAATCAAGGAGTGGTCACACGGAGAGGTTACAAAACCTGAAACCATGAACTACCGAACTCAGCGTTCCGAAAAGAACGGACTATTTGATGAAAAGATCTTCGGTCCAGATAAAGATTTCGAATGTTATTGTGGAAAGTATCGAGGTATTCGTTACAAGGGAATTGTTTGTGAAAAGTGTGGAGTTGAAATCACTCGCTCAATCGTTCGACGAGAGCGAATGGGACACATCGAACTTGCTACACCTGTAGCGCACATCTGGTTCCTTCGAAGCATGCCATCTCGTATTGCTCTTGTGCTTGGTATGCCTGCTGGGGATATCGAGAAAGTTGTATATTTTGCTGGATATTTAATTAATAAAGTAAATGAAGAAGAAAGAGTGCGCCTTCTTAAAGATCTTGATTCAGAATACAAATCAAAAGTAAAAGGTGTTCAGGATGAAAAGACAAAAGAGATGGTTACAGGGCTTCTCATGGGAGCGAAGCGTGATATTGAGAGTATTCAGGAAGGCCGAGTGCTTGATGAAATTGAGTATCACAAATTCTCTCTAAAGTTTGGAACAATTTTTGAAGCACAGATTGGAGCAGAAGCGGTATATAACCTCTTCAAGAAGATTGATCTTAAGAAACTTCTTGCTTCGCTTGAAAAAAATCTTGAATCAGCAAGCTCAACAGAAAAAGATAAGCTTAACAAGCGTATTGCTCTTATCCGTGGAATGATTCAGTCAAATATCCGACCAGAATGGATGTTCCTTTCACATATTCCTGTTATTCCTGCAGCACTACGACCTATGGTCGCACTTGATGGAGGCCGTCACGCTACTTCGGATGTGAACGATCTTTATCGACGTGTTATAAACCGAAACAACCGTCTAAAGAAACTAAAAGAAATTAGCGCTCCAGATGTTATCCTTCGAAACGAAAAGCGTATTCTTCAGGAAGCGGTTGACGCCCTTATCGACAACTCTATTCGTCACGGAAACCAGCTTTTTGCAGGTGTAAACCAAGCTATGCGACGTCCTCTCAAGTCTCTAGCAGACAACCTAAAAGGAAAGCGAGGATTGTTCCGACAGAACCTTCTTGGAAAGCGTGTGGACTACTCTGGACGTTCAGTTATTGTTGTTGGTCCCGAGCTTAAACTCAACCAATGTGGACTTCCAAAGCACATGGCACTTGAACTCTTCCGACCATTCGTTATTTCTAAACTTCTTGAAAGAGAATTGGCTTTCAACATTCGTGGAGCATCTCGCCTTATCGATGATGGTATTCCTGAAGTATGGGCAATTCTTGAAGAAGTGATTCGCAACAAATACGTTCTCTTGAACCGTGCACCTACTTTGCACAGACTTGGTATTCAGGCTTTCCAACCTCAACTTATCGAAGGTAATGCTATTCAGGTTCACCCTCTTGTATGTTCAGCCTTCAATGCTGACTTCGATGGAGACACTATGGCCGTCCACCTTCCACTTGGAGAAGAAGCTCAGATGGAAGCTCGAGAGATAATGGCAGCGGATAAAAATATTCTAACACCTGGATCCGGAGATCCTACTGTTACAGCAAAGCTTCTCGAAGTGATGCTTGGATGTTACTGGACTTCAAAACTTATTCCGAATGAAAAAGGCGCCGGCAAGGTATTTGAAAGCCAGCAAGCAGCTATCTCTGCGTACGTTTACAAAGAGCTTGGTCTTCGTGCTCCAGTCAAGGTCCTCTTCGAAGGCAAGGGAATTATCGAGACATCAGTTGGACGAATTTTGTTCAATGAGTTGCTTCCTTCTGACTACGGATATGTAAATACCGAAATCACTCGTAGTACTATGATGGGTATTATTGACGACCTCATTACTATGAACGGCGTAGATACCATCCCTGTTATTATCGACGAAATTAAGAAATTTGGTTTCAAGTACGCTACAAAATCAGGAACTACTTGGGGTATCGATGACGTTCAGATTCCTGAAGGAAAGGGTGCTATCATTTCCGCTTCAAAGAAAGAATCAGAAGCAGTTACAGATCAATTCAACGAAGGTCTTCTTTCTCAAGAGGAAAAAGAGCGAAAAAATATTGAGATCTGGCACGATGCTAAATCTAAAGTTGAAAAACTTATTACTGAGACCATGGTTAAGAACGGTACATCTGTAAACGATATGATCACAGCCGGAGCCCGAGGATCTATTGGAAACATCACACAGATGGCCGGTATGAAGGGACTTATTCAGAACTCTCGAGGAGAAGTTATCGAAGTGCCTATTCTATCTTCATCAAAAGAAGGATTCACACCGATCGAATACTTCATCTCTTCTCACGGTTCACGAAAAGGTCTTACTGACACCGCTTTGAACACCGCTAAAGCCGGATACCTTACTCGAAAACTCTTCGTGGTGGCACAGTCAATTGTTATTTCAGAAAAAGATTGTGGAACAAAAGAAGGTATCACAATCACAAAAGAAACTTCATCTGGTATCGAGACACCATTTGCTAAAAACATCCACGGTCGTGTACTTGCATCAGACCTTGCAGATGCTTCTGGAAAAGTGCTATTCGAAAGAAACCACCTTCTTACAAAAGCAGAGGTTAAAGAGCTTGAGAAAGCAGGAGTTACAAAAGCTTATGTTCGTTCACCTATGTCATGTAAGACACTTCAGGGAGTATGTACAATGTGTTACGGACTAGATCTTGGAAAGAACAAGCATGTTGATCTTGGAGAAGCTGTTGGAACAGTTGCTGCTCAGGCCATCGGAGAACCAGGAACACAGCTATCGATGAACACAAAGCACGCCGGAGGAGCCGCTTCTCTAAAGGGAGACATCGTTTCAGGTCTTCCACGAGTTGAAGAAATCTTTGAAAAGCGAAAACCAAAAAATCCTGCTGCTATCTCTCATGTTGACGGAATGGTTACAGAAATCCGAAACACAGGAAAAGAAAAGGTTATCGTCATCACTCCTGATATCGCAGAAAAGAAATCAAAAGCTGGAAAGAATGAAATCGAGCTTTCTGTTCACCCTGTTCGCGTACTCTATGTAAAGACAGGAGACAAAGTGAAGAAAGGAGATGTTCTTACCGACGGATCATGTGATGTTGACGAACTATTCAAATTTGCTGGACGCGAGAAGGCACAGGAATATGTAATCGGTGAAGTGAAGAAGCCTTACGAACTCCAAGGTGCAGCGGTATCTCGAAAGCATATTGAAGTTATCGTTCGTCAGATGTTCACACGTATGAAGATCAAAGAAGCTGGAGAGTCTACTTTCTCAAACGGAGACATTGTAGAAAACTTCGAGCTTATCCTTGAAAACCGATCTATCAAAGAAAGAAGTGGTATGGAGGCAAAAGCAGAGCCAGTAGTGATGGGAATCTCAGATGTTTCTCTTTCACGACGAAGCTTCCTTTCAGCCGCATCCTTCCAGTGGACTACAAAGATTCTCATTGGTTCATCAGTACGTGGATCAAGCGACGATCTAAAGGGAATCATGGAAAACGTTCTCATTGGTCGCCTCATCCCAGCCGGAACCGGATTTAAGGGAAGTGAGAAAGCGAAGATGATTGAGGAGTTAAATAAGTAAAAGGGGTCAGGCACCTTTTATAAAGGCACCTTTTGCACAAAAAACGCGGAAGTAATCCCGCGTTTTTTGCTGTGTAAATTGGCTTCGCAATAGTGTTAAACCTAAACGAGTAGCCCTCTAAATCCCACAAATATGCTAGTATGTCGGTAACAAAATGTCCTCAAAATCCGTTGAACAAATCAAAGAAAGGCTTCCGATTGCTGATGTTATAGCTTCATATATTAAGCTGGATCGTGCTGGGGCCAATTTCAAGGGTCGTTGTCCATTCCATAATGAAAAGACTCCTTCCTTTTTGGTGTCTCCAGAACGAAATAGCTACTACTGTTTTGGGTGTCAGGCAAAAGGGGATGTTTTTTCCTTCGTTCAGGAATTCGAGAAGGTGGATTTTAAAGAGGCTTTGAAGATTCTTGCAGACAGAGCGGGTGTGACACTCGACACATACCGAGCACCTGAAGCTCAAAAAGAAGATGATGAAAAAGATCGGCTTCGTAAGATAATGGAAATAGCCACGTCGTACTTTGAAGGTGAGTTACAAAAAGATAAGCAGTCATTGGAGTACCTGACAGATCGTGGTCTCGCTATGGGCACCATAGCCGAATGGCGGTTGGGTTCGACCAAGAAAGGTTGGAATAATTTGTATGATCACCTGAAGTCAGCAGGTTTTTCTGATATAGACATCGACAAAGCGGGACTTGCCAAGCGTGGGGAAAAGAGTGGAGGATATTATGATCGTTTTCGTGATCGTATTATGTTTCCGATTTTTGATGCGTCTGGAAAGGTTATAGCTTTCACTGGGCGTTTTAAGGATTGGGAGATAGATGGGCATCTTAGCGGTTCTGCTAAATCAGATGCTAAATCCGATGAGTCGGCTAAGATGCCCATCTCTCCCGTCTCTCCCGTCTCTGCGAAATATTTGAATAGCCCCGACACTGTGCTCTTTGATAAATCACGCACATTGTACGGCTTCCACAAAGCAAAAACTGCCATTTCAAAATGGAAATTTTCTATGTTAGTTGAAGGACAGATGGATCTTCTCATGTCTCAGCAAGCGGGTTTTACAAACACAGTGGCAACTTCAGGTACGGCTCTCACCACTCCGCAACTTGAGATGCTTTCACGCTTTTCAAAGAATCTTCTCATTGCTTACGATGGAGACAAAGCAGGAGTTGAAGCGGCGCGTCGTGCTTGGTCACTAGCACTCGAGCTTGGTATGGATGTAAAAATTGCACCCATCACAAAAGGACAAGACCCTGCGGATATCATCAAACAAGACCCCGCTGTATTTAAAGAAATCGTAAAAAAAGGAATGCACATTGTTGAGTTCTATCTTAAAGCACTACTTTCGCGTGGTCTTAGTGAACGCGAGCTCGGTAGGGAAGTTGAAAGTGAAATTCTTCCATACGTGAAAGCAATTGCGAGTCCTATAGACCAGTCGCATTTCATGACTCTAATTGCTGCCCGCACTGGCATCAAAGAAGATGCTCTCATGGCGGCTTTTCGGAAGACCCCGCTTCCTGGAGATATGGCAAGAAACGTGGCGTTACCAAAGTTGCCAAAGGAAAAAATCAATGATACGATGCCTGCACAACTACATAGCTCCAAAAACCGGCTAATCGCCGGAACCTATTTAATCCTCCATGATGAGGAAAAGGCGAAAGCCTATATTGAAAACGCGAACGAGATAAAAGATGAACTTCAATTTGTCGTTGAGGAATGGCTTGCAAAAAGTGGCCAGTCCCCCGAAACATATCTCAGTGATCTTTTGAAAACAATTGAAAAAGAAAAGTTACAAAGTGATCTTAAGGAAACCATGAATGCATATTTGTCGGCGGAACAAGATGGTGATACCACCAAAGCAACAGGGCTTCTAAAAAAAGGTGATGATATTAGAAAAAAGTTAGCAATAATTTAAATAAATTTAAATAAAAATGAAAAAAAATAAAACAAAGGTCAAGAAGGTTGTAAAAAAACCTGTTGCTAAAAAAACAAATAAGCCTGCGCATAAAATAATTTCTAAAAAATCACCGACTAAAGTACCTGTAAAAAAACTGGCAAAACCTTCGCCATCTTCATTAAAAGTTCCTGAAGTAAAAAAGCGTGTCATTAAAATGATGAAACCGCCAAAAGTTGCGGTGACAAAAAAAGAGAAAGATTTTGAAGTAAAGACAAACCACCTTCTTGCGAAGGGAAAAGAGCGTGGCTTCATCACATACGACGACATTCTTAAAGAATTTCCACATATCGAAGATGATGTTTTTTTTCTAGATACTTTGTATGAAAAACTAGCGACTTCAGGTATCGACGTTCTCGAAGGAGGAGGACTTCTCGATGTGGCTGAAGAAGAGGATATGCTGAAGAAGTATGTCTACAATCGTAATGATTCAAACTACGACTCCATCCAGATGTATTTGAAAGAGATCGGTCAGTACCCACTCATCCGCGCAGAACAGGAAAAAGAATTGGCGAAGCGTATCGAAACAGGTGACGAGGAGGCTATCAATCTTCTTGCTCGAGCCAACCTGCGTCTTGTGGTTTCTATTGCTAAAAAATATGTTGGACGATCTCCTGACCTTACACTTCTCGATCTTATTCAAGAAGGAAATATTGGTCTTTTCAAAGCTGTGAGCAAATTTGATTGGTCAAAGGGATTTAAATTTTCAACATATGCAACATGGTGGATTCGTCAGTCTATCACTCGTGCTCTTGCCGACCAGTCCCGAACCATTCGAGTGCCTGTACACATGGTGGAAACAATTGCTAAATATAAGCAAGTTGTTCGCCGGCTTTCGCAGGACCTCGGTAGGGATCCTTTACCCGATGAAGTAGCCGTAGAGATGGGTCTTGATGTCGAAAAGATTTACAATATTGAAAAGATAGACCAAAGCACATTATCACTCGATACTCCTGTTGGAGACGACGGTGATGACAAGAACTCTACCTATGGAGACTTTATTTCCGATGACAAAATTTTGTCACCAGATCAGGAATCGTCACGACGCATTTTGACTGATCAAGTCAAGGAAATTCTTGGTGATCTTTCAGAAAAAGAACGCAAAATTCTAGAACTTCGTCACGGACTTACAGATGGTATTCAGCACACTCTTGAGGAAGTAGGAAAGCAGTTTAGTGTCACACGCGAACGTATTCGACAGATTGAGGCTAAGGCGCACGAAAAGATCCGACAGCATGAGAAGATAAACCGATTAAAAAATTACTAACCATGTCTGGCTTGGTCTTGATAAATAATTGATTTTTTCTTCGTCTTTTGTTGATTCTATTTTGGTACCATGCCAGACATGGTACATAGAAATAATCGTGATTATAAAAATTTCCTATCTGGCAATTATTACCATCTTTATAATCGCGGTAACAATAAGCAACATATTTTTATTGACGACGAGGATAAAAAAGTTTTCCTGTTTTTCTTAGCCGAGGGTGTTTTTCCTGGTCATAATAAAACAAAAACTAAAAGGCCAAGAAGACTCATCCCCCCGGGGTCATTTGACGTGCATGCTTATTGTATTATGCCGAATCATTATCATTTATTGGTAAAACAGCATGCGGATATTTCTATCGCAAGACTTATTCAAAAGGTTTGCACTAGCTATGTAAAATACTTTAATAAGAAGCATGGGCGAGTGGGTCATTTGTTTCAAGATAAATTTAAAGCAGTTCTCATAAATAACGATGCTCATCTAAAATGGGTAACGGAATATATTCACCAGAACCCATCTGAGGCGGGTATTTCAAAAGATTCTGAGGAGTATATTTGGGCGAGCCAGTCACGTCCTTTTATACCAAGCCAGACATGGTAATGGTACAATGCCAGACATGGTATACGATACTAAATACGCTAAGCTCAATAAGGCCCAAAAACAGGCGGTAGACACCATAGAAGGGCCTGTAATGGTCATTGCTGGGCCTGGAACAGGAAAGACCACTCTTTTAACCCTTCGTATAGCAAATATCCTTAAAAAGACAGATACGCCCCCATCGGGCATCCTGGCTATTACATTTACCGATTCGGGTGTGAAGGCAATGAAAAAAAAGCTTCGGGAAATTATTGGCTCGCAGGCAGACGAAGTGCGCATTCATACCTTTCATGGTTTTGCTTCATCGGTCATGGCCGAATTCCCAGACCATTTTACAGCCATCGACGGCTTTAAACAGATGACTGACATCGAATCAGTGGAACTTGTGAGAAGCATATTGGAAATAAAAAAATTTTCACCACTACGACCA
>Ga0209190_1002967_pt1 | contig 11295 bp, 8 predicted proteins | sample M_140205_XF_Meta_FD_187315 | JGI IMG/M metagenome (GOLD analysis project Ga0209190, IMG submission 187315) | Freshwater microbial communities from Lake Montjoie, Canada to study carbon cycling - M_140205_XF_MetaG (SPAdes) (version 2) | ecosystem: Environmental > Aquatic > Freshwater > Lake... | reverse complement strand
CCCCTCGGTTCGAAAAAAGCGGAAATATTTTCTGCATTGTTCGTGCCGCCGCGCTGCAGTTTGAGTTCAAGTTCATCACCACCGCCTCGCGGGGTCAGGCTGATGGCCGCGGCCTGACCCGGCAGCGCAGCCGAGGTATCCGGTGCCGCATCCTGCGCTCCGAAGTCTTTCACGCGCAAACCGAGGAGAGGCTCGAGAAAGGCTCTCACCGCCCGTGGGTCGGCCGCCGCCTGCACCGGCTTCGCGATCACCCACGCCCCACGTTCGCGTCGCAGCGTCATCTCGCCGTCGGCCCGCCGCACAGTGAATTTTTCCACGTCGTCGGCCATTAGGTTGGTCAGCCGCGGGTCGCGGAACGAGTCTGGTGGACGCGTCACGAGCTCGAGAATGCTAGAGGGTATCCTAGCGATACTGCTCTCACTGCCCAGCTTGGCGAAGATTTCGTTAGGCAGGGCCGTTTCAGCTCCGAGATCGACGATCACATTCTCCGCGCCACCCAATACGATGCGCGCGCGCGGCAGCTCCAGCCCGCACTCCGGGAAGTTGGCCGGGTTGCGGCCTGGTTGCCGATCCCGCACATCCATGAAGCGCAAGGCATGCAAAAGCCGGTCGATCGCATCTGGATCGGCACGGTCCTTGAGCGGGGCCGTCATTCGCCACTCGCCGCCTTCCCGACGCAAGCTGAGCTTCGTGCCGTTCCGCGTGATGTCGATGGTGGTGATGTCGTCCGGCTCGAAGACCGCGAGGTAGCGTTGCTTTTGCTCCGCATCGCGCGTCGGTTCGACGTTCTTCCGCAGGTAGAAAAGCCCGCCCAGCACGAGGGCGGTCAGCAGGAGGAGGGCGAGCGTGGCGCGGGGATTCACGTTTCAGCGCCGCCGGCGCCACCAGACGAACAGGCCGGCGAGTGCCGCCGCGGCCGGGATAACGATCAGCGTGTAGAGCGCGATGCGCCCGGTTTCGGTATCGGTCAGGTTGAGATTGAAGGCGCGGACCGTTTTGGGCGCGACGCGCGCAAGGTGGCCGCGGTCGAGCATCCAGTTGAGGCTGCCGAGCAGGAAGTCGAGGTTGGGTTCGGTGATCGATCCGTCGACAGCGAACTCGCAGTTGCCCACGACAATGAGACGCGCCGCGGCCAGCTCCACTTTTTCATCCGTGACACCGCCGCGCTCTGCCATGGCTGCGAGCACGAGCGGAGCTGCCGTGTCTTTCTCCTTCTCGAACTGCACGCCTTTGTTCCCGTCCGTGATGTATTCGGTCTCGCCCCAGAAAGGTTCCCCGGCGGTGAGCATAGCCTCGACCGTCGCGCCGGGAGTTTTTCCGTCGATCTTGAGCGAGCAACTGGCACCCGGCAGCGAGGCGTCCACGCCCTGCAAGCGGCGTGTCACACGGTTAGTCGGAGAGAAAAGTGCGGCGACATCGCGCAGGATTCCTGTGGCGAAACCCAATTGCACTGTCCGCAGCACTCGGTCGTCGCGCGGGCTGATGCCCGCGGCAGCGAGGAACGCGTGGAGCAGCGGCGTGTCGGCATCAGGATCCAGCAGCACCACGACGCGCCCTTGCTTGCCCCAGTAGGCGCGCAGCATCTCGGCGACCGGCGGGGGGATGTCGTAGCGCGCACCGGCGATGACCAGGGCCCCGGCATCCTCGGGGATCTGACCGGCGAGGGACAAATCGAGCGGGGCGATTTTGACGCCCTGCTTACCCACATAATCTTCCAGGAGCGAGAGCGGCGACCCTGGTCCGGTGGCTGGCTCGCCCTGGCCCTGCAGGAAATAGACCGTGCGCTGGCGCGGTTCGGAAACTTCGATCAATGCGCCGGTCAGCGCCTGCTCACCCTTGAAGGCCTGCACGCGCGGCGCATCGCCCGACGTCTGCGTCAGCAGATCGAAGTCGGCCATGTCCGCGGCGTGGATCTGCTTGGAGCGTCCGTCCATCTCCACGATGACGAGATTTTCCTGAGGTCCGAAATTGAACTTCGCCTGCAGTTCGCGCGCGCGACCGAGGTTGCGCATCGGGTCGATGTATTCGACGGTGAGCTTATCGCCCGCCGTGAACTGGTATTCCTTGAGGAGGTTGGCCACGTCGCCATACACCTCGTAGCCGGGCGCGGCCGAGGTGGGAGAGAAAAACACATACACCTTGACCGGGGCGGGCAGACGTTTGAGTGCGCTTTTGGTCAGTTCTCCGAGTTTGTATTTCTGCGCAGGCGACCAGTCACCGCGCAGGTAGTAATGGAAGCCAGCGTAGTTGGCCGCAGCGAGCAGCACGCAGGCGAGCACGATCTGCACCGCCACCCCGAAGCGGATACCGGCACGCCGCCGCGAGGAATCTTGGAACTTCATCATCTCAGTTCCGCCAGCGGCGCGATTGGAAGACATGGAATGTGAGGAACAGCACGAAGAGGGTGAGCGAAAGGTAGAAGACGACAGGGCGACTGTCGAAAAACCCGCGCGAGGCCTCTCCCATGTGCTCGAGCGAGGAAAAATACGCCGTCATCTCGCGCAGTGTCGGGGTGATGTTCAGCACGAAGAAACTGAGCAGGCCGGTGAAGAAGAGCAGTGTGATCACGCTGAACGACATGACGGCCGCTACGATCTGGTTGCGGGTGAGCGCCGAGGCGAGGCACCCGATGGAAAGATAGAACATGCCGATGAGCAGCAGCATCGCGTAGGCCCCGAGGAAGGGTCCGGCCGCGCCCGCGGTCTGCATGCGCGTGACGTAGGTGAAGACCAGGAAGTAGAGCAGGCTGGGCAGCCAGAGGACGACGTAGAAAAAAAGCGCGCCGCAGTATTTGGCCAGCACGACTTGGCTGTCGCGGACCGGCGCCGTCATGAGCGGTTCGATCGTCCCCATTTTGTATTCCTCGGAAAACAGCCGCATGGTGATGATCGGAAATACCAGAACGAAACCGAACCAGAAAAAAACCGTGTTGAAAAACGCCTCGACGACAGTGACCTCGCTCGGCCCGCGGTTGAGCGCGGACACCCCAGCGTAAAAGTTGAAGCCAGTCAGCAGCAGGAAAAAAAAGAGCACGATCCAGGCCACCGGGGACAAAAAGTAGGCGCGGATCTCGCGGTTGAGCAGGGTGAGGAAGGTCATGATTCTCAGAGTTCTCCGGACTGCGTGATTTCGGCGAAGACGCGCTCCAGGCTCACCTGCTCGCGCCCGAGTTCGCGGAGCGGCCACTGCCGGTCAGACGCCAGTTTCGCGACAGCCTCGCGCGGGTCGTGCTCGGCGTCCGTGCGCAGGGTGCAGCCCTGCCAGCCGTCCTCCAACGCGACGATCTCCGCTTTGCGCACACCGGGCAGGGCGAGCAGCGCCTTTTCCAGCGCCTCCGGTGCGGCGCGTATCTCCACTCGGATGCCGCCCGCGGTGCGCACGCGGCCGGCCAGATTTTCTGGCGTGTCGGACGCGGCGATTTTCCCGCGGTCGATGATAAGCACGCGGCTGCAGGTCATCTCGACCTCGGTGAGGATGTGAGTCGAGAGCAGGATGGTGTGCCGCTTGCCGAGATCGCGGATGAGTTGCCGCACCTGACGGATCTGGTTCGGGTCGAGGCCGATGGTTGGCTCGTCGAGGATGAGTAGGTCGGGATCATGGAGCAGCGCATCGGCCAGGCCGACCCGCTGGCGGTAGCCCTTGGACAGGGCGCCGATCAGCTTGCGCTCCACCTCGCGCAGGCTGCAGAGCTCCTTCACCGCATTGACGCGCTGGCGGTTGGTGCGGCCACGGATACCTTTGAGCGCTGCTCGGTATTCGAGATATTCCTGCACCCGCATCTCGGGGTAGAGGGCCACGTTCTCCGGCATGTATCCGACCCGGGAGCGGACCTCGTGCGACTGGGAGGCCACGTCGTAGCCGGCCACGCTGGCGCGGCCGCTGGTGGCGGGAAGAAAGCAGGACAGGATGCGCATTGTCGTGCTCTTGCCGGCACCGTTGGGCCCGAGAAACCCGACGATCTCACCCTTCTGCACGGTGAAATTCAGGTCACTGATAGCCGTGATTCCGGCGTATTTCTTTGTGAGTCCCTCGACCTTGATCATGGCGGCCCCTGCGGCGCCTGTTCCGATGGCCGGCGCGCCGGACCCGCATTTATGCCCCGCCGGACGTCCGCTGGCAAGCAGTGGTGGCCTTGCAACAGAAAAAATGGCCTCCGGCTACTTCTCTTTATTGCCAGAAGGTCCGGTTCTGTGGATTCTCCGACGAAGTTAATTCAATGAGCCAATCGGTGTCGGGAAACTGGAATTCGGAGCTGCTCGAGCAAAACTACGCGCGTTGGAAACAGGATACGGAATCTGTTTCACCGGAGTGGAATGCTTTTTTCGAGGGCTTCGAGCTGGGTCTTGTCCAGTCTGAGGAACTGGCCGAGGGCGCGAGGACCGCGGTGCCCGAGGATTCCGCCTTGGAGCGTCGCGCCGATTCCCTGGCCTATTCCTACCGGACCTTGGGCCACACCGTGGCGCGGCTGGACCCGCTCACCGAGGCTGCGCCGGAAAATCCCCTACTCTCCCTCAAGCAGATAGGTTTCACCGAAAGCGATCTCGACCGCAAGGTGGCCACAAAATATTTCCGCGACGGCCAGCCGATGCTACTGCGCGAGATGCTCGGGGAGCTGCGCAACATCTACAGCGACACGATCGGAGCGGAGTTCATGCACATCCAGGATCCGCGCATGCGCAACTGGATCCGCGAGCGCGTCGAGAACCGCGGCAACGGCAACCGCAAGGACGCCGTTCTGCACCGCGCCATCCTGCTCCAGCTGTACGAGGCGGAAACCTTCGAGCATTTCCTGCACACCCGCTACGTCGGTCAAAAACGCTTTTCGCTCGAGGGGGCCGAGTCGCTTCTCGTCATTCTCGACACCGTGCTGCAGCGCTGCGAGCCCTGTGGCATCCGGGAGATCGTCATGGGCATGGCCCACCGGGGACGACTCAACGTGCTGGCCAATTTTCTCAACAAGCCGCTCACCGTCATCTTCAATGAGTTCTCGGAGAACTTCATCCCCGAGGTCGTCGGCGGCAACGGCGACGTGAAATACCACCTCGGTTATCTCGCCGAGCGCAGCACCGCCACAGGATACAAGGTGAGCGTGCGTCTGGCCGCCAACCCCAGCCACCTCGAGGCGGTCAACCCTGTCGTCGAGGGCATGGCCCGCGCGCGGCAGCGGATTCTCGAGGACACGCAGAGCCGCCGGAAAGTCCTGCCGCTGCTCATTCACGGCGACGCGGCGTTCGCGGGGCAGGGAATCGTAGCAGAGGTCTTCAACATGTCGCAGCTCCCCGGCTACAAAACCGGCGGCACCCTCCACATCGTGGTCAACAACCAGATCGGCTTCACCACGCTGCCGGCCGATGCGCGCTCCAGCCTCTACGCGACCGATGTGGCCAAGATGATCGAGGCACCGATCTTTCACGTGAACGGCGAGGACCCTCTGGCCGTGGCGACCGTCGCGCAGATCGCGCTCGATTTCCGGCAGGAGTTCGGGCGCGATGTGGTCATCGATCTCTTCTGCTACCGGCGGCACGGGCACAACGAGGGCGACGAACCGACGTTCACACAACCGCACCTTTACAGCACGATCCAGAAGCACCCGCTGGCCAGCGAGATTTTCGTGAGAGAGTTGACTGCTCTTGGCACGGTCACGGCCGAGGAGGCCGCCGGGATCAAAGCCGAAGCCTCCCGCGATCTTGAGGAGGCGTTTGATATCGTCAAAAAAAGCGAGAGCGAGCGCCGCGAGGGCGGAAGCTTCGCCGGTTCGACCGCGGTCTTCCAGCCGCCGTATTCCTACGAACCGGTCCACACCGAGATCACGCCGGCCATGGTCAAGGAGGTCGTTGAGGGGCTTTGCCGCGTGCCCGAAGATTTCCACATCCTGCCCAAGGTGCGGCGCATGCTCATCGAGCGCCGTTTGGAAATCCTCAAGGACGGAGGTCCGTACGACTGGGCTTTTTCCGAGTCGCTGGCCTTCGGTTCGCTGCTTCTCGAAGGCACACCTGTGCGCCTTTCCGGGCAGGACAGCCGCCGCGGGACCTTCAGCCAGCGGCACTCCGTTTTTTACGATGCGGAAAACAAAGAGGACTTCATCCCTCTGAACCACCTGAAGCCCGGGCATCAGGAGCGGTTCTGCGTTTACAACAGCCTGCTCAGCGAGGCCGCCGTGCTCGGCTTCGACTACGGCTACTCGCTCGATTACCCGTCGATGCTTTGTCTTTGGGAGGCGCAGTTCGGTGACTTCGTCAACGGGGCGCAGGTCATCATCGACCAGTTCATCGCCTCGGCCGAATCGAAGTGGCAGCGTCCCAGTTCGCTCGTCCTGCTGCTGCCGCACGGCTACGAGGGGCAGGGGCCGGAGCACTCGAGCGCGCGACTCGAGCGATTTCTTCAGCTCTGCGCGGATAACAACATGCAGGTGTGCAACCTCACCACGCCGGCGCAGTATTTCCACGCACTGCGCCGCCAGATCCACCGCGACTACCGCAAGCCGCTCGTCATCATGACACCCAAGAGCTTGCTGCGACATCCGCTGGCAGTCTCGCGTCAGAGCGATTTTACGGATGGGCGTTTTTTCGCCATCATGGCCGACCCGCTTCCGCCCGACCCGGCAGCCGTCACACGCATAATCCTCTGCTCCGGCAAGGTCTACTACGATCTGAAGGTCGAGCAGGAGAAGCGTGGGGCGAACGATGCGACGATTCTGCGCGTCGAGCAGCTCTACCCGCTGCACGTGGAAAAAATCAAACGCATCGCCAATCTCTGCCCGAACTTAAAGCGGGTGGTCTGGTGCCAGGAGGAACCGCGAAACATGGGCGCCTGGTTTTACATGTCGGCGCAGCTGCGCGATCTCCTCGGGCGCAACATCTCCTACGCGGGGCGCCCGGAAAGTCCGAGCCCGGCTGTCGGCTCCCTCGCGGTGCATCGCCGGCAGCAGGCGGAACTCGTCAGCCGCGCTTTCGAAGTGTAGTAAAGACCGCGCGCATGATTACGGACATCAAGGTCCCCGCTGTCGGGGAGTCAATATCGTCAGGGATCATTTCCCTCTGGCATCGCAAGGACGGCGAGTATGTCCGCGTGGGCGACGCCCTCTTCACTCTCGACACCGACAAAGTTTCCACCGAGGTCGCCGCCCCGGCGGCGGGATTGGTACGTATCGGCGTGCCGGCCGACCGCGAGGTCAAGATCGGCGAGGTGGTCGGCCGCATCGAGCCCGCGGCGGAGCCGGCGCCCGCCGCCTCGCCCGCGGTTCCACCGGCTGCTTCGTCCGCTCCGGCCGCTCCCAAAAAAGATGAGGGCGCGACGTCATCCCCGCCCGCCCTGTCCGTCCCCTCCGCCCCGGTCCAACTCGCACCGCAGGAACGCGGCGTGACGCGCAAAAAACTCTCACCGTTGCGCAAGAAGATTTCCACCCAGCTGGTGGCTGCGCAGCGCAACGCGGCCATCCTGACCACGTTCAACGAGTGCGACATGTCCGCCGTGATGAAGTTGCGCGCCGATGTGCAGGAGGGCTTTCAGGCCAGGCACGGGGTGAAGCTCGGGTTCATGTCGTTTTTCATCAAGGCCGTGGTCGATGCGCTCAAGTCGGAGCCGCAGCTCAACTCGCGCCTCGACGGCGACGAGCTGGTGCAAAACCATTTTTACGACATCGGCGTGGCGGTCGGCACCGAACGAGGTCTCATCGTCCCGGTCATCCGCGATGCGGACCGCAAAACTTTCGCCGAACTGGAGCAGGATCTCGCCCACTACGCCAAAAAGGCGCGCGAGGGCGCGATCACCATCGACGATCTGCAGGGCGGCGTCTTCACCATCTCCAACGGCGGCGTCTACGGCTCTCTCATGAGCACGCCGATCCTCAATCCGCCGCAGAGCGGGATCCTCGGCATGCACAAAATCCAGGATCGACCCGTGGTGGTCGCCGGGCAGATCGCCATCCGTCCGATGATGTATCTCGCGCTCAGCTACGATCACCGCGTGGTGGATGGAAAAGAGGCGGTCACCTTTCTGGTTCGCGTCAAGGAAGCCGTCGAAAATCCATTCCGCCTTTTCCTCGAGGGCCGGTGATGAGGGCGCTGGCTGTGGCCCTGGCCTTGGCGTCTTTCGCCAGCCTGACGGCGCAAGCTGCTCCGAGTCAGTCAGAGGATCCACTGCTCGCCCAGCGCCATCTGGCCTCGGCCATGCGCCGCGCGGTGCAGCTCTACGATGGGGGAGAATACCAGGCGTCGGCCGATTTTCTCGCCGGACTTTCCGGACCCGAGGCCGGCGACCTCGCCTTGCTTAACCTGCGTGGTGCCGTTTTGAGCAAGCTCGGGAAATTCGACGAGGCGCAGAAAATCTTCAGCGAGGTTCTTGCCACCGACCCAGCCTACTTTCCTGCGGGCTTCAACCTTGGCGGGGCGAAATTTCTCCAGGGAGATTACCGCGGGGCACTGGAAATTTTCGAAGACCTGCACCTCCGCGACCGCGACAACGAACTCGTTCGCTTCAATATGATGCTCTGCTTTCTGCAACTCGGAAACACCACGGACGCCGAAAAAGTAGCCGTCTCACTCTATCCGCAGGGGTCGACGCCCGCCTGGTATTACGCGCAAGCGGTGATGCTGCGACGACAGGATGATGAACGTGGTGCAAGAAAGCATCTACGTGCGGCGCATTCTATTTTCGGGGAGCAGGACTGCCGATCGTTCGACGAATCCCTCGCCGCGGTGAAACCTTGATGCCGCGTTCAGCGTGCTGTCGTCGGCACATGGCGCGTGCGGTAGAAGTCGTAGCGTGCGCGCACAGAGGCGACGTAAGCCCGCGTGCTCGGGATATCCATAGCGCGGCTTAATTCCTCTGCGCTCATCTGGACCCCACCCGACCACCGCTTTACACGGCTGCGCCCCGCGTTGTATTCTCCGAGGGCGAAGGGAAGAGGATCTTCCTGCGACGACCAGTGCCGCCAGGCCTGCGCCAGATACCATGCCCCCACCTCGATATTGGTTTTCGGGTCGAGCAGATCCTCCGGCGCGAAGGTCTCGATGTTCTCTGCCGCCACCCAGTCCTGAGCCGCCGGCTCGGTGACCTGCATGAGGCCGCGTTCGCCGTGGAAGCCGATCTTGTCCGGTTGGAACCGGCTCTCCTGCCAGATGATCGACTTGAGCAGTAGCGGATCGACGCCGTGTCTGGCTGCAACTGCCGTGATCTCGGTGTCATAAGCGCTGTACCTTCCCCACGCGGCCAACTCACCTAGGCGGTAAGCCGGATCTCCGGAAGAAAGGAGAACCCAAGCAGCCACCGCTGCAAGGGCGAGCACGGGCAAGGCGAGGGCGACGAGGACGCGGAGGGACACTGCCTTGGAGCCTAGTGGAATCCGGCCGTCGCATCCAGTGCGACGCGACATTCGAGGACCGGTCCCTCAGCACCAAAGCGCCGCGTATTTTTCTGCGAGACGTCGCGTGGCCTGCGGTTCGGGCAGAATTTCCACGAGACGTGGCCGGCCTTCGGGCCAAGGATCTTGCGGATCGCGCACTATGCCGTAGTGCCAGCCGAACATTTCCGCCCAACCCTGCAGGCGCAGATCATGCGTGTTGAGAAACGCATGGTGACCGAACATCGGGTCGAAAATTTTGCCGCCGCCATTGTTCATGACGGCGATGGTGATGTCTGTGCCGGCCAACTGCGCGGCCGGCCAGAGACCCGCGAGATCGTAAAGAGCCGACAGATCGCCGAGCAAAGCTGCGGTCGGCCGGTCGGGGCCGGCCAGTCCGAGCGTCGTCGAGACAAGGCCGTCGATGCCGTTCACACCGCGGTTGGCGAAAAAGATACGGTCCTCCGCCTCGCGCGAAGCGGCCAGATCCCATTCCCGCAAGGGCAGGCTGTTGCCGAGCATGACGCGCGCGTTGGAGGGGAAGTGGTGCGAGGCTGCACGAACCAGCGAAGCCTCGCTGCAGGGTTCCTCTTCCAGAAATCTGCACAACGCCTCTGCGCATGCCCTGTCGCGCGCGAGCAAAGCATCGTTGTCACCCCCGGACGGGGCGTTTTTCCCCGCGAGCCACCTAAAGTGGGTGAGGGGAATAACCGGCGATCGGCGGGCCAGCCCGCGAAAATTCGTGCGCGCGACGTGCAGGATAGGTCGTTCATCCGTATCGAGCTCACGCCATAGTCTTGATGTCGGCACACCGCCGATGCGCAGGAAACCATCGCACACCTCACGGCACTCCGGTGTGAGAAGAATGCGCTCCCCGGCATGGAGTCCGAATTCCTGCAGGTTGCGGTGGCTGCGCAGTTGCGATACGGCTTCGAGGTGCATCGGGCTGGAGAGCGAGGCCAGCCAAGGTGCGACGCTGCGCGCTTCTTCCGCGGTGAGCGACGAGACCAGCACCAGTGGGTTTCGGACACGCCCGAAGAAGTCCTTCCACACCGCAAGCGCCTCGCTCTCGTCCATCCATGTTCCCGAGGACGGCTCCGCCTGCATCTCATCGCTGGGAAGAGCGAACGGCTCATCATCGACGAGCGGTTCCTCGAAGCAGACGTTGAGATGCATCGGGCCGGGTGGTAAGGCGCCGAGCTGAGAGGGTTCGTCCAAATCGATGACCGGGATGCCGCACGAGATGAAAAGCGATGGCTGGTCTATCGTTTGCGGTGCACCTGTCCCGCGCAGTCGTCGCGGACGATCCGCCGTCACGGCGATCAGCGGCCATCCTGCATGGACGGCTTCCAGCATGGCTGGGAGCAATTCGGCGGCGGCCGTTCCGGAGGTGGTGATGATCGCGACCGGTCCGCCGTCGCGCCGGCTGCGGCCGAGGGCGAAGAAGCTGGCGCTTCGTTCTTCGAAAAAAGAAATACGATCGAAGCGCGTGGCGGCTGCTTCGGCGGCGAGCACTAGCGGTGCATTGCGCGCACCGGGGCACACGCACAGGGTTTTTACTCCGGCGCGGTGCAGAGCAGCGAGAACCTCCCACGCCAGCGCACGATTCGCGGCGGCCGCGTTCAAAGCCCGAGATTCCCGCGCGAGGCCGAGAGTTTAAGGTGCAACTCGGCCAGTTCTCGCTCCAATTTGCTGCCCGGCACCAGACCGCAACCTGCACCGCAGCGGGATCCATTCTCATCCCACTGGACCTGGCGGATGGCGACGAGGCAGCGCGCCGCTCCTCCCGGAAGAACAAGACCGAACGGTGCACCGAAAAATCCGCGCGCAGCGGTGTCGATCTGCGGCAGCATTTCGCGCCAAGCGGCACGGGGTGACATACCAACGGCGGGCGTCGGGTGCAGACGGCCAACGAGTTCATCGAAGGTGACCGTGTGGCCGGGTGTGACACGCAG
>Ga0209190_1002966_pt1 | contig 11299 bp, 6 predicted proteins | sample M_140205_XF_Meta_FD_187315 | JGI IMG/M metagenome (GOLD analysis project Ga0209190, IMG submission 187315) | Freshwater microbial communities from Lake Montjoie, Canada to study carbon cycling - M_140205_XF_MetaG (SPAdes) (version 2) | ecosystem: Environmental > Aquatic > Freshwater > Lake... | reverse complement strand
ACGCCGAGATCATCGACCCGGAGGAGGGCGGCATCGTCAAGCGCGAGTGGTTCAAGCTGTGGCCGGCAGGCAGGCCCCTGCCCAAGCTGGAGTTCGTGCTCCAGTCGCTGGACGTGGCCACCAGCGAGAAGACCCAGAACGACCCGACGGCGCACATCACGCTGGGCATATTCAAGCCCGAGGACGGCGGCATGTGCGCGCTGGTGATCGACTGCTGGCAGGACCGGCTGCAATACCCCGACCTGCGCCCCCGCGTGGTGGACGAGTACGAGACGGTCTACGGCGACGGCAAGGAGAAGAAGCGCGTGGACCTGCTGCTGATCGAGGACAAGAGCGCGGGCATCAGTCTTATACAAGACCTGCGACGGGCGGGCATCCCCATCATCCCGTACAACCCGGGCAAGGCCGACAAGATCCAGCGCCTGTCCATCGTGGCCAACATCATCAAAGCCGGGCGCGTCTGGATACCTGAGAGCAGCAACCGCAAGGGCTTTGTCCGAGACTGGGCCGAGGGCATGATCAGCCAGATCTGTTCCTTCCCCGAGGGCTCGGCGCACGACGACTTCGTGGACGCCATGAGCCAAGCCCTGCGCTACCTGCGCGACGCCGGGTGGCTGACCATCGACTACCCCAAGGAATGGGTGGACGAGGAGGATTACGTTGACGCCGGGCAGCGAAAGCGCGAGAATCCCTACGCTGTGTAAAATCCGGCCAATTCCCCATAGGAGGCAATGTGCAACCAACGATAGCCCAGATGAAACAGGCGCTGGCCGCCAAGCAGCCCGCTGATGACACCGAGAAGCGCATAAAGGTTGACGCCGAGGGTCCCGGCGGCGTCAAAGGCATCGTGGTTCCCAAGCACCTGATTGAGGGCAACCCCAAATCATCCGCCGAGGGCCTGAAGAACATGATGGCCGCCCGGGCGCAGGTTTACGGCCCCGAGCACCGCGACCCGCTGACCCTTGGCCAGATCGGCGAGATCCACAGGCAAGCCCTGCAAGAGCACTTCGCCAAGCCACTGAACGAGCAGGTCGGCGCAGAGCAAGAGGCCCTGAACCGCATCCGGGCGGCTAAGTTCATCAAGCCCGACAAGGACACGCTGGACGAGTCAGAGAAGCTGGACACCGTAAAGCATGAGCACGACGAGCAAGGCCGCTCCCACGTCGGCTATGCATCCAAGGGCATCGCAGGCCACGCGCTGTTCCCCAAGGGGCACGGCGAGGACATGGACTACAAAGTGATCAACACCTGCCCCGGCCAGACCGGTGGCTGCGGTGGGGGCACGGACAAGAACGGCGTGGTGGACACCAAGCAGGGGACCTGCTTTGCACCCAACGCTGAGAGCCAGTATGCAGCCGCTGTGAGTCGGCGCGCTGGCCACGCGATCGCCAAACACGACCCGGCCATGACCCGCGACTGGATCATTGCCCACACCGGGTCGATGCGTAATGCGGCCAACCGAGCGGACAAGCATAACCAGCGTATGCTGTTTCGCCCCAACGTGGTGGACGAGACCGACGTGTCATCGCGCCACGCCATCCGCCACCTGAACGAGCAGCGCAAGGCCGAAGACAAACCAGCCATCGTGGCCAACTCCTACGGCAAGACCAACGAGCTGCACGACCCGGAGAACGGCTACTACGTCACCCACTCGAACGTCGGCCCCAAGGTTAAGAAGGGCCAAGAGATCACGGAAAACATTGGCCGCGACAAAGCCCGCGTGCGCAACACCGTCATGGCCGCCGACAACAAAGGCGACTTCACGAACGACCAAGGCAACAAAACGCCGCCACGGGGTTCGTACATGGTCACCGACGTCAAGCGCGGTTCGGCAATGGCCAAGAAGATGGAAGGCGCGATCACGCACGCCAAGTACTGGTCGACCGGCAGGCCCATGAGCGAGCTGACCGAAGAGGAGAAGGCCGAGGGGCCAGAGGGCCACTTCGGACCCAGCGGCAAGCCAACGGCGCCCGAGCAGGCGCACTTCGGGCATACCACGCTGAACGACAAGGCAGGCACACCGCTGCGCTTTGACTACCAAAAGCAGCACGTCCTGCACCCGCGTCTGGTGAACGTGCCAGAGCGCAAGAAGAACAAAGCCACCGGCAAGATGGAAACGGTCGAGCACATGATCCCGACCGATTCACGGTTCAAGGACGAAGAGTTCTTGCCCAAGAACCGGTTCAAGACAAAGAACGGCAAGGACGCTGGCCATATCTTGATGACCACGCCCACCGAGTCCACCAGCAACATCGGCCACCAGACCTCGTTCACCCATCCCGTGAGCGATAAGCACATCGAGCATGCGCTGGCAAACAAGGGCGAGTACGAGATCGACAACCCGCAAGAGCAGATTAAAGCCAAGGGCAAAGAGTACGCCGCTCCGCAAGCGATCAAGTTCTACGCTGAAGGCGGCGCAGTCGGCGCAACCAATGGCCGCCACATCGGCTTGAGCGACGACGACTTCCACGCCTTCCCCGAGCGCAACGGCATGGCACAGCGCCACTTGGCTATGCGGCGCGGCGAGGACGAGGACAAACCCCGCGACCGCAAGCCCCGCGTCCAACTGGCCACCGGCGGCCATGTTGCGGATTGTGGCTGCAAGGCCTGCGGCGGCGCTGTGCCCAGCCAAGACGAGATGCTGGCGCACGTCATGCTGCGCAAGGCCGACGGCGGCTCCATCAGTATGAAGACCATTGGGGCCGAAGAGGCGCCCAACATGGCCATCAAAGCGTATGTGGCACCCTCTGGTGGTCAGGGTTTACCCGTAGGCGGCGTGGACTTCCAGCCTGAGAACATGGGCAAGCAGCTCATGCCGCTGCCGCCGGGGCAAGCACCCGGGCAGCCCCCGCAGGGCGGCTTGATGCCTCAAGGCGGCCCGCAAGCGCCGATGCTCAACCAGCCCAACCAGATGCTGGGCGGCCCGCCCATGCCCCCGTTTGGCCAGCCCCGTGGCGTGCAGAGCAACATCCTAGCCATGACGCCCCAAGGCCAAGCCATGCAGGCCATGCGGCCCAACCAGACGCCCATGCCCCGCATGGCCAGCGGCGGCTCGGTAGCGTCGGCGCTTCCGTCAAGCGGCGCGTACACCACGACCATGCAAAATACGGCGTCGGCGCCGATAGATTACTCGCACTCGCGGTTTTTTAACCCGGCGGACCCGTTTGCCGCTGGCCGAGCTTTAACGGCGCAGTACCCCAATTCACCCATCCCAAACATGGCGCTGTATGGTGGGCGTTATGCGGACGAACTATCCACCCCCGGCGGTACGGATGTATTGACACGAGATGTCAACAATCTTGCCGCCAACACTGGCTTAGACAAAATCTATAAACCGCACGACTTAGATTTGCTGTACGGCGGCAATATGAATGATCCCGTTTACCAGAAAAATTACGCACGAATGTATTGGAATGGCAATAGCTATTTTGTGCCTGACACTTTAGAAGTTGACCCGAGTGAGTTTAGCCGTGGTGTTGGAGCCCGAGGAAGCACAAGAGAAGAACAAAACGCAATGCAGGAACGCCTGTCTGCCGCACAAAACCTTGCCAATAATGCAGCATTTAGGTACGGTTCTGTCTATAGTGACAATGGAACCGCCAATTTAGAAGCAACGCTGCGTGATTTTTTGCAAAAAAAAGAAAACCCCAACTACGGCATGCCCAATCCTTTAAATCAAGGACAAGGCCGTGATGCAGCCATGAAGGGGTTGTACCACGATTACGGCTCTTTAATAACAGCATTTGACGTTGGCCGTGGCGATTTAAACCGTGAACAAGGCACGGCAATTGACAAGGCACTTGAGTACCAACAGTATTTAGACAACCAAAATACTGTTGTGACTAATCAGGCGCAAGCCATTAAGAATCTGCAAAACAGACTGGCGGGCTTGACATTAAGCAACGGCAACACTCAATCGTATGACCAAGAGAGGGCTGCACTGCAAGGGCAAATTGAAAACGAACAAAAGAACTTGGACTTTGCAACAAAAGCCCAAGGGGCGTACAAGAGTACGCTTGATCCGTATTTGCAAACCATTGCGGGCATTCAAGACCGCGACAAGCTGTCATCGGCTGATGTGTTGAAGTATTGGTTCCCGCAACAAGCGGTTACTGGCGCCGTAACGCCAACAAAAATGGCCAAGGGCGGCTCGCTGTCGGTGGAAGAGATGCGCCGGGCATTGGCCAAGAAGCCCATGCAGATCCGCACCACGCATGAAATCCGCATGACGGAGCGCAAGCTGTGAAAGGCTTTTACTCACCTGTTGACAAGCTGGCCGCCGAGCTGCCCCGCACCAAGGGCACCGGCGCCGAGTTCATGACGGAGCTGAGCAAGCGCCCCGGCTACAAGCCGCAGGAGGCGCAGGACCGCGACCTGCAAACGCTGATGGCCCTGCCCAAGATGGCGCGTGAGGAGTTCTTGGCCAAGCTCAAATCCAAGCCAGCCCCGCAGTTGGAAGAGACCACGCTGGCCAAGAGCATTCTGCGCAACCCCGGCCTCAACGTAGACCCGGACTCTTCGCCCAAGTACGAGGAGCACACGCTACCGGGCGGCAGCAACTACCGCGAGATCCTGATGCGCATGCCGCATGATGAGCAGCGCGCCAAGGAGTTCAGCGACCCAGCGTCTGGCCACTGGGACACACCCAATGTGCTGGCCCACGTCCGTGCCAAGGACCGCACCGGCCCCAACGGTGAAAAGCTGCTGCACATTGAAGAGATCCAATCCGACTGGCACCAGCAAGGCCGCGAGCATGGGTACGCAACACCCGAAACGCTAAAAGAATTCCGTGCCGCCGAGCTACGGCACAAGCAGCTTAAACGACAGCTTGATGAAGCCAAGGCGCAATCGGAAAGCGCCGAGAACAGCCTGAAACGCAAAGAGCCGTTGTTCCAGCAGCCCGATGTGCGCGAGCGCTACGAGGCCGCTCGGGTCAAGGCCAACAACGACCTTATGGACCTGATGCCGCAGGTCATGAAGGCGCAGGCCGAGGTGCAAGACTTTGGCCACAAAATGAACAGCATGGTGCCCAACGCCCCGTTCAAAAAGAACTGGCACGAGATGGCGCTCAAGAAGATGATCCACCACGCAGCCGAGAATGGCTACCACGGGATTGTGATTACGCCCGGCGAGGAGCAGGCTAAGCGCTACGATCTGAGCAAGCATGTGGGCATGGTGTCGTACCACCCAGAGCAGCAGCGCTTCCAAGCGTTCAAGCCCAACCGCGAGACCCTCATCAACGAGACGGGCGCGACGCCTGAGCGCGTGGCCGAGCTGATCGGCAAGGACGCCGCTGCGCGCTTGATGGACGCGCCCCAAAACATGGGCCACCACTACCTAGAGGGCGAGAACCTACGAGTCGGTGGCGAGGGCATGAAGGGCTTCTACGACAAGATGGTGCCCAGCTTCTTGAACCAATTTGGCAAAAAGTACGGTGCGCAAGTACAACCGGGTTCCGTGTCAATCGTCAGCACCCCAGCACAACATCACGGCCTTACTGAAAGTCAGTTTCAAGCGCAATCGCCTGATGAACAACAACGTATGGTTCGGCAGCATGCCTATGCGCATCAAGGCGCAAAAACGGAAGTTCCTGTCCATCACTTCCCCATCACGCCCGAGATGCGCGAGGACGTGACCAAGAACGGTGTGCCGCTGTACGCCGAGGGCGGCAGTACAAATCGCATTAACATGCACCACAAGGATGTAATTAAACGCATCCCTGAGCTCACCGCAGCGGCCAACGAGGTAGAGGCTGGCAACATGACATACGACCAGTACCAAGCGCTGGTCAACAAGCACAAGCCCGTAATGCCGTTTGCCAGTGTGCCTGACATGCCGTCCGATGAGGAAATCCATAACGCCTTGACCAGTGACAAGCGCGAGAAGATTGGAGCACACCGTGATATTGAGAACGGCACGCATGTTGGTGGCCGACTTGACATCCCCGCGTACAAAGACCATGGCGTCTGGGTGGTGTCGGTGCATGAAGGCAAAAACGGCGCCAATGCAGGCCCGCCCATCGGCTACGACTCGCACCTGCACATCATCAACCCCAAATTTGGTGTGTCGGTCAAAGGCGCAATGAACTACGCCACCGGCAAAAAAGACAAGAACACCTTTGCCACGGTCAATGGGGCGTACAACAAACTTAGCCGGAAACAAGCAAAGGCAATGGCCAACCTAGCCCTTAACCACAAGGACTGGATACAAGTGGGCATGGACCCCGAGCGCCACACCCACTTTTATGACCGTGCTACCCAGCGCCCAATCAAGGAAGCCGCAGAATCCCTACAAATCGGGCCAATGGTATTTGTCAAGCACCCCGTCTACCACACCGACGAAGAGATGCAGCAATTCCCCTACGCCAAGGGCGGCGCCGTGAAGCCCGTGGGTTACATGGCTGGCGGAAGCATTGAATACCAAGGCGAACATGAACCCCCATCCGAATCTTATGGCGCACCGTTGCACGATCTTACGCAGGTATATCCTGAAGACATTTATTCCAACAAAGCGCTTCAGTATTACGGCATGGGGCATCCTGAACATAAAAAAATGGATATGGAGTCTTTGTTCAAAGCGCAGTTGTATCGCAATAAGCCCAATGCTTCGGTGTCGGTCTTCAGGGCCGTACCCGAGCACGTCAATGAAATTAACCCCAGTGATTGGGTAACACTTAGCCCCGCGTATGCCAAACTTCACGGGGAATCACGGCTTGGCGGTAAATACAAGACGTTGAAAAAAATGGTCAAAGCAAAAGAGCTATGGACTGCTGGCGACTCTATTCATGAGTGGGGGTACCACCCGGAAGAAAAAAAAGCCAAGGGCGGCAGCGTGATGGGCATTAACGTGCGGTCTGATAAGAAAGCAAACCTGCAATACGCCGATCTGATCGTCGATGGCCACAAGACATACGAGTCCCGCAACGGCGATACGCTGCGCCCTTATGTTGGCAAGCGGGTATCCATAGTGCGCACCGGAGACGGCCCAGCCAAAGCCATAGGCGCGGTAACCGTTGGTGAGCCTTTAGTTGTGGACCGCAAAAAGTTCCGAAAAATGGAACAGCACCATCTGGTGCCGGAAGGATCAACATTTGACATTACCAGTGGAACCAAACACCTATACCCAATGCATGATCCAGAGCGCTATGAGAGCGAAAGGGACGTTGGCCACGGCATTGTGGCGCGCAAGGTTCACATGGCCAAGGGCGGCGCTATCAAGCCCGTGGGTTACACTAAAGAAAAAGTTACAGTTTCCCCAAGCCTCGACCAGATGATGTACGAGCTGATCAGCGTGAAACACTCCAAAAAGGTTAAATGATGGACCAAGACGAAGACAACAGCCCCGATGACCTTGAGACCAATGAAGACGGCTCGGTGGACGTTGAGCTGCCCGAGGACCTGTCCGACGTAATCGAGATGCCCGACGGCTCAGCCGTGGTGAGCATGCAGACCAAGGGCCCCGAGGAGGCGCCTGACTTCTACGCCAACATGGCCGAGGAGCTGGACAACTACGACCTCGACACGCTGGGCATGCGCTACGTCGATCTGCTGGACAAAGACAAGAACGCCCGCGAGGAGCGCGACAAGCAGTACGAAGAGGGCATGAAGCGCACCGGTTTGGGCAAAGATGCCCCCGGCGGCGCCAACTTCTTTGGTGCCAGCCGCGCCGTTCACCCCGTTATGGCCGAGGGATGCGTCGATTTTGCCTCCCGAGCCATCAAAGAGCTGTTCCCACCAGACGGCCCAGTGCGCACCAAGATCATGGGCAAGGTCGATGACCTTAAAACCGAGAAAGCAGAGCGCAAACGGGACTTCCTAAACTGGCAAATCACCGAGCAGATCGAGGAATTCCGCGACGAGCAGGAGCAAATGCTCACCCAACTGCCACTTGGCGGCTCCCAGTTCCTAAAATTGTGGTACGACGAGCAAAAAAAGCGCCCAACAATCGAATTTGTGCCCATTGACCGCATTATTTTGCCGTTTGCGGCCTCAAATTTCTACACGGCGCAGCGCGCAGCCGAAGTTCACGAGATTACTGAGTGGGAATACAAGCGCCGGGTGTCAAACGGTATGTATATGGACAGCGCCCGCATGACTTCTGGCCAAGAACCAGAGCAAACCCGCGTCCAGAAGGCCAACGACAAGATCGAGGGCAAGAAATTCCAAGATAACGACGACGGACTGCGCAAGGTCTACCACATTTACGCCTTTTTGGAGTTTGAGGAAGACAAATACGCCAAAGGCGAGTCCGCGCCCTACATCATGATGGTGGACGAGCAAAGTTCGCAGGTCATTGGCCTCTACCGCAACTGGGAAGAGGGCGACGACACGATGACCAAGCTCGATTGGATCATTGAGTTTAAATTTATCCCATGGCGAGGTGCGTATGCGATTGGCTTACCTCATCTTATCGGTGGCCTGTCTGCCGCTCTTACTGGCGCTTTGCGTGCCCTGCTTGATTCTGCGCACATTAACAATGCCGCGACTATGCTCAAGCTCAAGGGAGCCAAGATTTCCGGCCAGACCCAGCAGATTGAGGTCACTCAGGTAGCGGAGATTGAAGGCGCCCCCGGCGTGGACGACATCCGCAAGATTGCCATGCCCATGCCGTTCAACCCACCCAGCCCCGTGCTCTTTGAGCTGCTGGGCTGGCTGGACAAGGCCGCCAAGGGCGTGGTGACCACATCGGAAGAAAAGATCGCCGATGTCAACTCGCAGGCTCCTGTAGGCACGACGCAGGCCCTGATTGAGCAAGGCGCTGCCGTTTATTCGGCAATCCACGCAAGGTTACACCAGTCGCAAGCCCGCCTGATCAAGGTGCTTTGCCGCCTGAATCGCTGGCACTTTGACGAAATGCGCAAAGGCGAAGTGGTCGAGGACTTGGAGATTGAGCGCGAGGACTTTGAGCGCAACACCGACGTTATCCCGGTGTCCGACCCGCATATCTTCTCCGAGACGCAGCGCATGGCCCAGATGCAGGCCGTATTGCAGCGTTCAGACGCCCACCCCGACCTGTACAACGCCAAGGCCGTGGAAGAGCGCTTTTTAAAGCAGATCAAGATCCCCAACATTAGCGAGCTGCTCAAGGATGTTCCGGCGCCCGAACAGCGCACGCTGGCCGACGAGAACGCTGCCATGTCGCTGGGCCACCCGTCCTACGCCTACATGCAGCAGGACCACATCGCCCACATCCAAGGGCACCTGATGTTTGGCATGGACCCCAACTTTGGCGGCAACCCGTTCATCGCGCCCCAATTCCTGCCCAATGCCATCGAGCACATCAAGCAGCACATGACGCTGTGGTACCTGAACCGCATGAACGGCTACGTGGCCAACCTGCGCGACGGCAAGCCCGTGGACGACTACGACAACCCCAAGCTGACCGGCATCATCGACAAACTGTACGCCACCGTTGGCCAGCACGTTGCCATGGACAGCGAGCAAGTGTTCTCGCAGATCCTGCCCCAGCTCCAGCAGCTTATGCAGGCCCAGCAACAGAGCAAGCAAGCGCCTATGCTGCCGCCGGACGCACAGGTGGTCAAGGACACCAGCATGGCCGAGACCCAGCGCAAAGCCGCTAAGGACACGCAGGACGTCCAACTGGCGCAGGCCAAAATGAAGGACGACCAGATGCGCACTGCGGCTGAAATGCAAGCCAAGACACAGAACGACGAGCGCGAGGCACAGCTCAAGCTGCAACTGGCTGCCATGGACGCGGACACCAAGATCAAGATTGAGAATGCGCGCCTGACGCACCAAACAATCCAGCAGGCAAACGAATTGGCTTTAACGCCGCAACCGGCAGAGATGCCACCAACCGAAGGAGCCCCAAATGGCAACCAGTGATCAAGAACAACGCGGTGAGATGGTCAAGCAGCACAAGCGCATGGCTATGGGCGAAAAGCTCGACGGCAGCAGCATGCAGCCCAAAGGCGGCAGCCAGAGCAAGAGCGCGCCCAAGGGCGGCCTGAGCCACGTTAAAGCCAAGAACAAGTGATTTCTGAACTGATCCACTTGATCAAACAGCGGCAGGCCGAGATACGCCTGTCGCTGGTAGATAACCCTGTGGGGAATTACGAGGCGTACAACCGCCTCGTAGGTGAGTACCAAGGAATCCAATGGGTTTTGGATTCCTTGAACACGAAACTCGCTGAGAACGAATAAGGCCGCGAGGCCCCAAGTGGCGCTGAAATATGCGCTTTTTATGCACTGAAATATGTGCTTTTTCGACAGGAGTGAGTATGAGTGAACGAGAGAAGATCCCTACTATTGAGGGAGCTGCTGGGGTATCTGACCCCGCAGAGTTGGCATGGGCGTTTCCCGAGGTTAACCCGGGTCAGGCACCGTTGGGAGGTCGCGTAATTGTGCAACTGCGACGTATTAAAAAGCGAGCAGGACGCATCATCATCGTTGACGAGACCAAGGAAAACGAGAAGTGGAACAACATGATTGGCCGAGTCGTGGCGCTTGGACCGCTCGCGTATAAAAACCGCGACACCATGCAACCATGGCCAGAAGGCAGTTGGATTGAGGTCGGCGACTTTATCCGCGTCCCACGCTGGGGCGGGGACCGTTGGGAGCGCAATGTGCCCAGCGAAGAGGAGCAAGAGGACCCAGTCCTGTTCATGACCATCAACGACCATGAAGTGATCGCCAAGATCACCGATGACCCGTTGTCGTTCAAAACCTACGTTTAAGGAAATACCATGGCCACAAAACCAGACAAAGAAGAAGAGTTGTACGTTGAAGAAGGCAAGGACGGCACCGCTACGGTGGAGCTGCCTGATAACCTGCTGGCGGACGAGGGCGCAGATGAGCCCAAGCAGCAGGCAAGCGATGACAGCAACGACGAGGACCACCCGGACGACACCGAGGCGGTCCGGGCAGCCCGACGCGCCCGCCGACGGTCCAAAAAGGACCTGATTCGCAAGACCAACGAGGAAAAAGACGTTCGGTTGCAGTCCTTGCAGCGCCAGAACGAGGAGCTGATGACCCGCCTCTCCCGGGTGGAGCAGCGGACCCAGCAGCACGACGTCAGCCGAATTGACAAGGCAATGGAGGACAAACAGGTCCAGCTTGAGTATTACCGCATGAAACTGGCCGAGGCCACCAATTCTGGTGACGGTCAAGAGGCGGTTAAGGCGCAAGAGGCCCTGTACGAGACCAAGCAGGCCATCGACCAGCTTGCCCACCTGAAACGGCAGGCCGACCAGCCGCCGCCACCCCAGCAAAAGCAGATCAACCCCAGTGTCCAGCGCCATGCGTCCAAGTGGATTGAGCGCAACGAATGGTACAAGCCC
>Ga0209190_1002962_pt1 | contig 11311 bp, 10 predicted proteins | sample M_140205_XF_Meta_FD_187315 | JGI IMG/M metagenome (GOLD analysis project Ga0209190, IMG submission 187315) | Freshwater microbial communities from Lake Montjoie, Canada to study carbon cycling - M_140205_XF_MetaG (SPAdes) (version 2) | ecosystem: Environmental > Aquatic > Freshwater > Lake... | reverse complement strand
TTCGCGGCCGCGGACGCTGTGGATGACGGTAGATGGCATGGAAATAAAAGAAGGGCGGGTGATCGCCCTAGCGCGCACGTTTGACGCAGTTGCTACAAAATTTCAAGGTTTTTGAACGGTGTGATCGAGGTGATCTCGACCTCCCGCTCCCCATGTTCTGAGGGCAGGCGCACCGTCTCGGTGGCGGCGTGGCCGATCAACGCGGTGGCCGCCGCGGCGAGGTAGGAGACGATGTTTTTGGCCGAATCGCCGTCCCAGGCCCCCAGGATGTGGAGTTCCTCCTCCGCGCCGGTGGACTTGTCGCGCAGGCGGGCAGTCGTGCCGAGTGCGACGCGGGAGATGTCGGGATTCTCGAAATTCGTCCCGCGGCAGTTGGCAAGTTGCTGTTCGAGTTCAGCCTTCTGCCGCATGAGGACACCCTGCTGCTCCTTGGCAAACTTGAAGCCGGCGTTCTCGCGCAGGTCGCCCTGCTCGCGCGCCACTTGGATGTCGCGGCTGTTGGCCGGGATACGCGTGTTGACCAGTTCGTCGTAATCTTTCTTGCGGCGCTCGAGGCTGGCCCACGAAACGGTGAGCATCTTGGCAGCGGGGGCGGCGGCGCTCGCCTTCTCCTCGCTGGCTTCCAGCAATTCCTGCAGTTCCGGCCGGGCCTTGATCGCACGGGCAAGGAGGGCTCGCTTGTCGGTCGCCTCGAAAACAGGCGTGCGCATGATCTTGCGAACGAAATCGCGCGCGGCCTCGCCATCGGAACTCTTGAGCGCCACGCCGATGAGCGCCTTGTCGTCGGCCAGCACCTTGTGGAGTTTGGCGCCGCGCTTGGAATCCTTGATATTCTCCCTCTCGACGATGGAAATAGCGGCGTCGAGCGTCTCGACCGTGATGAGATCGGTCATGTTGTCCGGGCGTTTGCCCAGCAACCAGGCGAGCAACTCTGGGTTGGTGCTCCGCTCGTTGATCGTGCGACTCAAATGGTCGCGCAGGGGCGCCAGATGGCCCTTTTCGAGGAGCAGACGCGTCGCTTCGGTGACGACCTTGCTGTCGCCTTCCTGCAGTACGCTGAGCAGCAACGAATCACCGGCCGTGCCGCCCAAAGCAACGCCGGCCTCGAGAGCGTGACGGATACGCGCCGCGGGAAGCGGGGCGAGCAGAGCCGCGAGGTGGGCGGGCGGGTGCGAGAGGAACTCAGTGAGCGTGAGCGCGCCTTCCGGCAGCGTTGCCTTGCGCCGTTCGAGAACTTCGTCGCGCACGCAGAGGAGGTGGATGGAATGCGCGGGCGAGCGCCGTTGGTGATCGGCCGCGGCTTTCTCCAGCAGTCCCAGCACCCGGTCGAGCACGCCCTGCTCTCCCTCAAATTTATCGAGCCCGCGGAGTAGCGCCTCCGCTGCCGCAGCCTGTTCCTTGGGTTGCCGCGATTTCTCGAAGGCAGCGACGATGTCGAGGTGCGGTGAAGCGGGGCGCTCGCGCACAGCGACAAACTCCGCTTTTTTTGAAGGCAGGAGAAAACGGCCGTCCGCCTTCAGCTTGTTGCGCACGTTGGTCCACCAGCGCTTGAATGCATCTTTGCCTCCGGATGGGAAAGCGCTATCCGGCAGGACCGTTGAAAGATAGTCGCTGAGGGATTCGAGGGTGAGGCGGGCGTTAAAGTCGGAGACGACCGAGTGGATGAACTCCACCGGGTTGTCCAGCGCCTCTTGGCGCACGGTTCCGGCATCCGCCATGCGGCGCGCCTCGACATGAGTTTCGGGGATCGGAGTGAGGGCGGCGGCGGCGAAGGCCATCTGCATCGCCTGCTTGCGACCCCCGAGAAATTCGAGTTCCAGTTGGCCGAGCAGAAAATCGGCGTTGGCCACACGGGCGCAGCCCCAGCTCTTGTGCAGGGCGAAGGCCCCGGCGGGTAGCTTCTCTAGAGTGCTGGCTTGTTGTTTGGTGATTTTTCCTTCGTCGATGGCCGTCAGTAATTCCGAATGCATAGTGCTCCGGTTAAGCTATCTGTCCGGCGCTGCCGCGGCGATGACAAACTTGCCCGACGACCACATCAGGCGACGGATTTTCCCGGCCTGCGAAAGACATCGCGGATCTGCGTCCGGTCGAAAACGTGCGTGCGCCGGCTCGGCTCAGACCGTCCCGGTAACCTCGTGCGGGAGACGGGCCCCGCAGGCGCGCATTTTGGCCATGGTGCTCTGTACCGTGTCGGCCAGTGTGTTCCGGTCGAGGATGTCGGCGATGGCGTTGCGCACGTCGAACATCAGCATGCGCAGCCCGCATGTGGTCTCGTCCGGGCAGGAGCACTTTTTGTAACCGGTCTGGCTGACGCAGCGGAGCGGGGCGAGCGGCCCGTCGATCAGGCGAACCACCTGTCCGATGGTGATGCTGTCCATCGGCTTGGCCAGAAAGTATCCGCCTTTTTTCCCGCGCTTGGTGCCGATGAGTCCTGCCTTGCGCAACTGCATGAGGATCTGGTCGAGGAAGCCCTTGGGCAGGTTCTCGCGCGCCACGATCTGCTGTGAGGGGAGCAGGGGGTGGCCCAGCTCGGATGCAATACCGAGATCGATCAATGCGCGCAGCGCGTATTCGCCCCGTTTCGACACCTTCACGGCATCAGTCTAGGCGCTGGCGCGCTTCGGGCAAGTCTCGGCGTCCTCGGGAGCGGCATTGCCAGAAGTCCTCACGTAAACTAGAAACGCCGCGATGAAAATTGTCTGCGCTTACTCGGGCGGCCTCGATACTTCGGTGCTGCTGCAATGGCTCAAGGAAACCTACAGCGCGGAGGTCATTGCGTTCTGCGCCAACATCGGGCAGGAGGAAGAGCTCGACGGCCTCGAGGCAAAAGCCCTGCGCACGGGTGCAGCCAAGTGCTTCGTCGATGATCTGCAGGAGGAATTTGCCCGCGATTTTATTTTTCCCATGTTCCGCGCCGGCGCGCTTTACGAAGGACAATATTTCCTCGGCACGAGCATCGCGCGTCCGCTCATCGCCAAGCGCATGGTTGAGATCGCGCAGGCGGAGGGCGCGCGGGCGGTGGCGCATGGAGCAACCGGCAAAGGTAACGATCAGGTGCGCTTCGAGTTGGCCGCGGCCGCGCTGGCGCCCGAACTCGAGGTGATCGCCCCTTGGCGCGAGGAGCGCTTCCGCGAAAAATTTCCCGGCCGCGCCGAGATGATCGCCTATGCCGAGGCGCATGGTATTCCGATTCCTGTCACAGCGAAGAAGTCCTACTCGATGGACCGGAATCTTCTCCACATCAGCTACGAGAGCGGGATTCTTGAGGATCCTTGGTTCGACGCGAGCGACGAGGAGAACAAGGATATGCTGCGCCGGAGGATGCACCTGATGCGGCGGAACTGGTGACGCTGCGTTTTGAGCGAGGCAATTGCGTCGGTGTCGATTGCGTCGGCCTCGAGGGGATACTCGCGGAGTTCGGCCATCGGGGTGATGGCAAATCGCTCAGCCCGTTCTGGGTGATGAAGGTTCTCAACAAGCTCGGCGGCCAGCACGGCATCGGCCGCGTCGACATGGTGGAGAACCGCTTCGTCGGCATGAAAAGCCGCGGGGTTTACGAGACCCCGGGCGGCGCCATTCTGCATTTTGCCCACCGCCAGATGGAGTCGCTCACCATGGACCGCGAGGCCATGCACTTGCGCGACTCGCTCATCCCGCACTACAGCACCTTGGTCTACAACGGATTCTGGTTCGCCCCCGAGCGCCGCGCCCTGCAGGCGCTGGTAGAGGAAACGCAGAAAAACGTGACCGGCGAAGTACGGGTAAAACTTTACAAAGGAAATGTCATCGCCGCCGGTAGGCGCAGCCCGCTCAGTCTTTACAACCCGCACATGGCCACGATGGAGGCTGATCCCACGCGGGCCTACAACCAATCCGATGCCACGGGGTTCATTCGTCTGAACGCGCTGCGCCTCAAGGTCGCCGCGGCGGTTTCACCCGGGGACGCTGTCAGATAAGCATCAACAGCAGGATGAGCCCGACCGTGAGGGCCGCCGCGAGCAGGGCGAAGCCCGAAATGACGATGACCCCATAGTTGCTCGGGCCCGGAACCTTGGGGATCTGATCCCTTCCCGGGAGCGCTGACCGGTGCTTGTTGCTCGCGGATTTCGGGGGTTGGGTCGCGGCAGGCAGCGCGGGCTGCGTGGTCTGGGTTCCTTGTTCGATTGCTGGTCTGTCGGGGCTCTCTGCTGCCGAGAATTCTGTCACCGGGCTCCAGTGCGTCATGCCATCATGCCAAAAAAGCGCGTCGTCCTCGAACCACGACGCCCGCACACCAGCGAGCAGTTCGCTGCTCGTCGTCGGACCGTAAACCACACCGCCCCACGAAAGATAAATATAGGCATCCCCGGCGCGGCGGGCGCGACCGGCTTGAGGTAGCACTGAATCCGGCGGACGAAGTCTCTGCACGGCGGGGGTTTTCGATGGCTGTGGTTCTTGCATCAGGGGGCCTGATTTCCGTCACATCGATTGGGCTGCTGGAGTGGGGCGCAGTTTTTTCACGTTGAAACCTTGGGCCGCTGCGGTGGAGCGGATCTTGGCGAGCGCGTTCTCGTCAAGTTTCTGCTCGCGGGACAGAATCCAAAGAAACTTGCGGTTCGGGTGTCCGACCAGGGCCCAGCGGTAAGCTGGTTCAACATCGAGGATCCAGTAGTCACCCTCAAACGGTCCGAAAAAGCGGACCTTCAACTTGGCGTTGCCGCTGCCTTCCACAACTCTCGCGCTCCCTTCCACGCGGTCAGCGTGGCCGTTGCGTTCACAGGTATTGATCACCCGGATGGTGCCGTCCGGTTTCGGTGCATAGTGGGCGCGTGACCCCGCGCAACCGCGCTGGAAAAAGTTCGGGAAGGATTCGATTTCGTACCAATCTCCCGAGTAGCGAGCGAGGTCGACCGAGGAAACTGTGGCCGGTGCGGGCTTGGATGCACAAGCCGACAAGAGAACCGAAGCGACGATCAAGGCGTTCCATTTCATGGTTGTCCACGATGGAGGGGAGTGCATTTCGTTGCCAGCGCAAATGCGATTTTAGCCCGGTGGTCGCGAGAGTTTCCAGCGCAGGTAAAGGACCCAGGCCAGCAGGGCGCATGCGGCGGTGAGAAATACAGACCGCCAGGGAAATTGCCATGGGGGTTGGGTAGAGACGGCGATCTCTCTGGTGGGGGGTAGATCTTTATTCCCTGCGACCGGGACGATGCGCCAGAAGGATCGTGTGCCGGCGCTGAGTCCTCCGATATGTGCCTCGATGCGCGCGTATTTTTTGTCGTTGGCCTGCACCAATTTGAAATCTACCGCGGTGGTGCCTGTCGTGTGCTTTTCGGTTGCAAACTCATTGCGAAGTATTTTCTCCGTTTTGGGATCGAAGGCAAAGTTCAGTGCACGGCGTTCAAGGCGGTAGCTGGTCACCGACGGATCAGGCGCGAGATAGATTGCGAGCACTGCGGTTGTGCGCGTGGAGCTTGCCAGTTCGGTGCCGAGGATTTGCGTTTGGGGTCCGGGCGGTGGCGGCGGTGGCGGGGTGGGCGACTCCTCCGGAGCCGCCTTGAGTGATGGGGTGGTTGCGTCCAGAACGAAAGTCTCGCAGACCTGTTCAAATTCCGAATTCGTTCCCCGCCGCGCCTCCAGAAACCACCGCAGCTGGCCGTTGTCCGCATCGCTGCGTGAAATCCTCACCCGCATAAGCTCGCCCCCGCTGTCTTCGGAGAACGGATCACCTGAGCGCTTGATGGGCTTGGTGACTAATCCGGATAAAAAATTGCTGGCCCGCTGCGGTAGGCTGGTCAACCACCACCACCAGCCCTGCGTCCCGGCGGTTTCGGGCGGGTATGGTCCGGGTTGGCCATCGCGAACGATTCTCAGTCGAGGGCCGGAGAAAGCTGACGAATTTGTGCTCCAGGCCACGGCCGTGCCGCCGGCTTCCGCTCGCTCGGCCTTGATGTCCGCATTCAAAACCCACGGCCACGGTTTTGCGGTCGGCGTGGGTGTAGGGGCCGGGAACGGCGTCGTGGGTGGCTGTGTCTTTGGCTCTGGCGCCTCGAATATCACCGGAACATTGGCGGGCGTGCGACCGGCGACTTTCACCATGACATCAGGTAGTGTCGTTTGCTCCAGCTTAGGATCGAGCGATAGGTGGACCTCCCTCGTTTCGCCGGGTCCGACCGAAAATGACTCGGCTCGTTCGTCTGGCCGGATACCGGGCGGCAACACGATGGTGAAGCGGCCCTCCATCCCTCCGGTGTTGGCCATGACGAGCGGTGCCTTGCGCTTACTTCCGAAGTCGATCTCCAGCGTGCGCAACTCGAGACGGGCCGGCACGGCGGGAACATGTAATTCCAACCTCTCCATATGGATCGCGTTGGTGAAGACGACCGCAAGGTCAAATGCGCCACCTTTTTTTTCGGCGGGTATAGTGATTTCGACCTCCTCCGAATCGCCGGGTGGCACGGAGAAGGTGGATTTCATCAGGACCGAGTCGCGCGGTTCGACGGAAGCCTTCACTGTCTGGGGCTGCGAGGAAAGATTAACGAGACGGATCGTGGTTCCACGGGCGTCTTCTTCCAGAAGTTGCAGTTGCTGGTCGGCCGACTGCACGGCAAATGGTGCGGTAGATTCGCCGCGCAGTTCCATGCGGGCGGCTTTTCCGTTGATCGTGAGGATTTTCTTCTGCACCGACGAGCCGGTGGCCTGCGGGGAAAAACGCAAAGCAACATTGGTCGATTGCCCTCGGCCGAGATTGAACCGGCTGCTTCCCTTGAGAAAGAATGGTTCTTGCACGTCCAGTGATCCGCGCAGGACGCCGCCTCCTGCATTGGCTAAGCGGATCTCTTGGCGGGCGCTTTCCCCAGCCACGGCCTGCAAACTGACGATGGGCGGAGCGTCGAGCAGCGGCGCGGCATCAGTGATGACAATTTGCACTTTGATCGCACGGCTGACACCGCCACCGAGGCCTGCCTTGGCCTTGAAGGTGAATGAATCCGCCTTGGAAGCTTCGTCATCACCATGCGTGTAAACGACCGAGGCGAACCCCTGCTGGTTGTCATCGGCTTGGACGAAGTTGGTCAATAGGCCGTATTCGGGTTCGGAGACCAGTTCGTATTTCAGAGGTCGGCCTTTTCCCTCATAGGCTTTGAGGGGTACGCTCACCGCGGTGCCGCGCCGCACCTCAATCTTGTAATTGTCACCGACCGGAGGCCTTTTTATCTCCGGGGGGGCGGCCACCGCGCTCCCCGTCGCCGCGGCCGCGGCGAGGACAACCAGCAACCTAAGAATCTGATGCACCCCGTCAACAAACCAAATGGGATTGAAAATGACCAGAGGAACCCTAACGTGCGTCTTAATGCCTCTGTCTCTTTTTCCTGCTCTCGCGGTCTTCGCTCTGGCGTTCTCCGCCGCAGTTGCCGGAGAACCGGAGGCAGCGCCAGGCCCCCGGCCCTTGTCAGAATTGATCGTTGCCCAGGAACCCCCCAAAGTTGTTCCGCGTGTGCTCGAAAGCTCCGCGCCCGAAAAAACCAGCATCACCATTTCTCTAGGCCGCCAGCGCGCCTGCCTGCTCGTGGGGGATGAAGTGGCGATCGACAGCCCTGTGTGTTCGGGCAAGCCGCGGGGAATGACGCCGAAGGGCGACTTCACGATCTTGGAAAAAGTCTCCGCGCATTCCTCGAGATTTTACGGCGACTTTATCGATGCGACCGACCGCCCGGTGCGCGCGGGGGTTAGTACCCGCATCGATCCTGCACCCAGCGGCACCACCTTCCGCGAGGTGCCTGTGCAATACTACCTGCGTCTGAACGATGCGGGACTCTCCTTGCATGCGGGGCCTTTGCCCGGCTACCCCGCATCCGACACCACGGTGAGATTACCGGCGGATATCGCCCCGCTCTTTTTCCAGCGTGTGAAGGTCGGCACACCGGTCAAGATCGAGGAATGAGTCGCGCTGTCCCCGTTTAGCGGGATCACATTTCCTCGAGGGTCCGGCCCTTTGTTTCGCGGACCGCCGTACGGACAAAGAAAAATGAAAGCGCCGCAAACAGGGCGTAGAGCCCGTAGGCGCCGCCGAGCCCGATGGAGCCGAGCAGCAGAGGAAAACTGATCGTCACCAGAAAATTGGTCACCCATTGCGAGAGCCCGGCCACGGCGAGCGCAGAGCCGCGGCACTGGTTGGGGAACATCTCACCGAGCATCACCCACAGGACCGGCCCCCACGACATGCCAAAGGCCATGATATAGAGGTTCGCGCTGACCAGAGCCGCCGTTCCGGCTGGTCCCGAGAGCAGGAGATTGCCGTCGGCACCCGCGCCTGCCGAGGTGAAGATCACGGCCATCGCACCAAGGAAAAACGCCATGCCGGCCGATCCAAAAAGCAGGAGCGGTCGCCGCCCCCATCTGTCGACCAGCGCCATGGCCAGGAGGGTCGCTGTGATATTGATGACGCCGCTGATCACGTTGATGCGCAGCGCATCGGATTCGGAAAATCCGGCCGCCCTCCACATCACCTCGCCGTAGTAAAAGACGACATTGATGCCGACCAGCTGCTGCAGCGCGGCGATGATGGTGCCGACTAGGACGACGGGTCGTATCAGTCCGGTGGCCTGGTCGACAAGATTGTGCAGGCTTGGTTTGGCAGACTTTTCGAGTGTGCGGGAAATCTCTCCGACCGTCGCCTCGGCTTCGTCCTGCGGCTCGAAGCGGGACAAGACCTCCGTTGCTTGGCGCGCCTTGCCCGCCGCCACCAGATAGCGCGGAGATTCCGGGATGATAAGAAGGCCGGCGAGAAAGAGGGCGACCGGCACCAGCTCGGCCCAGAACATCCACCGCCACGCCGGATAGCCGAGCCAAAATGTTTCACCGGCTCCGCCTGCGGCTTGCGCGATGAGGTAGTTGACCAGAAACGCGAAGAAAAGTCCGAGCACGATGGCCAACTGCTGGAGGCTGGTAAGACGGCCGCGATATGCCGCCGGGGCGATCTCGCTGATGTAGGCGGGACTGATGATGCTCGCCGCCCCGACTGCGAAGCCCCCGCATAGACGGTAGATGATAAATTCCGCCGACCCGCCGGCGATGCCTGAACCCAACGCGCTCACCCCGAAGAAAAGCGCGGAGCCCAGCAAGGTGGCGCGCCGCCCGAAGCGGTCCGCCAGTCCGCCGCCCACGAACGCGCCGGCGGCGCAACCGAGGAGCATGGAGGCGACGTTGAATCCGCTGCCGAGATCACCTGTGTGGAAAGTCTTCTGCAGCGCCTCCACGGTGCCGTTGATGCAACCGCTGTCGTATCCGAAAAGAAAACCGCCGAGCGCGGCCACCATGCTGACGAGGAGGGTGAAACCGGCCCGGGATGAGGCTGCGGACTTCATGGGGCAAAGATTCGGCTAGATCCAAGACCCGTCGGGCACCACCGCGTTTTTCGGAATGATGACCACGCCGTCGCGGATGAAGTAGTTCTCCCCGTCGTGGTCGCGCGGTTTTCCGTCAGGGCTGATGACCACGCCTTCGCCGATCCTCGCGTTTTTGTCCACGATGGCATCCTTGATCGTCGTGTTGCGCCCGATACCCAGGAGCGGTGCGCCGGGCGGGCGCGACGACTCCGCCTCGTAAAAATCCGCGCCCATCATGACGACATTCTGCAGCACCGCACCCGACTCGATGATGCTGCGGATACCGACGAGGCAGCGGTCGAGTGTGGCGTCGGTGATGATACAACCGTCGGAAACCACCGCGCGTTTGACGGTCGCGCCGTTGATTTTGCTGGCGGGAAGGAAGCGCGGGCGGGAGTAGACGGTCGCACCCGGCCGGTAGAAGCTGAAGGGCGGCTCCAACTCGGCCAAGGCGAGGTTCGCCTCGAAGAACGAGCTGATGGTCCCGATGTCCTCCCAATATCCCTGGAATACGTGGGCCTGCACGCGGAGTCCCTCGATCGCGCCGGGGATCACATTTTTTCCGAAGTCCTCCAAGTCGTTGTCCAGGCAGCGCTCGAGCGCCGCGCGGTTGAAGAGGTAGATGCCCATCGACGCTTGATAGCGCTCCGCGTCCGCAGGCAGACCGAGTTCGCCGAGCAGCGGCCCCGGGATACGCAGGCTGTCGAGGATCGGTGCCTCCCTCGGCTTCTCCACGAAACGCGTGATCCGGCGGCCCGCGTCGGTTTGCATGATGCCGAATTCTCCGGCCGCCTCGCGCATCACGGGCAGGGTCGCGATGGTGAGGTCGGCTCCCGAGGCGAGATGGTCGGCCATGAGCTCGCGGAAATCCATCTGGTAGAGCTGGTCGCCGCTGAGGATGAGGTAATATTCCCACGGCCGCTCAAGAAAGTAGCGCAGGTTTTGCCTCACCGCGTCGGCCGTGCCCTGATACCATCCCGCGCCGGTCGGCGTCTGCTGCGCGGCGAGGATCTCGACGAAGCTGCCCGCACTGAAGATGTCGAATTTGTAAGTCCGGCTGATGTGCTGGTGCAGGGAGGCGCTGTTGAACTGCGTGAGCACGTAGATGTCGCGCACGCCGGCGTTGAGGCAGTTGCTGATCGGGATGTCGACCAAGCGGTATTTCCCACCCAGCGGAACCGCCGGCTTCGAGCGGTCTTTGGTCAGTGGAAAAAGCCGCTTGCCCGCGCCTCCACCCATGATAATCCCCAGCGAGCGGGCTAGGGCGGCTTCGGCTTGTAGATAGTCCGTGGGAGGCATCAGATACGATGGGTCGCGCAAAGGGGCGCCCTTGTCACGTCCGGATTTTCGCCCCCGCGAGCGTGGTTGCAAGCCGTCCGCGCTTGCCGCATTATGGTGGGTCTTTATGTGTGGAATTGTCGGATACATCGGGCCGGCCGAGGTGGCGCCCATCTTGTTGGACGGCTTGCGCCGTCTCGAATACCGCGGCTACGACTCAGCCGGGGTCGCCTTGGGCAACAATGGTTCGCTCGAGATTCGCAAGTCGGTCGGACGCATCCAGAATCTCGCCCAACTCATCAGCGAGCAACCCGTGCACGGCAACCGCGGGATCAGCCACACCCGCTGGGCCACGCACGGCGCGGTGACCGGCGAAAATGCCCACCCGCACATCGACCAGAGCGGCAAGATCGTCCTCGTCCACAACGGTGTCATCGAGAACTACCAGACGCTTCGCGAGGAGATGGAGCGAGAGGGCGATGTTTTTCACTCCGAGACGGATACCGAAGTGCTCGCGCACCTCATCGGGCGGCACGCCGCCGCATTGGGTGAGGCGACGGCCGACCATCTGGTCGATGCAGTGCGCCGGGCCCTACGCGAGGTGCAGGGCACCTACGGCATCGCGGTGATGCACCGCGACATACCCGATCTTCTGATCGGCGCACGTC
>Ga0209190_1002961_pt1 | contig 11313 bp, 5 predicted proteins | sample M_140205_XF_Meta_FD_187315 | JGI IMG/M metagenome (GOLD analysis project Ga0209190, IMG submission 187315) | Freshwater microbial communities from Lake Montjoie, Canada to study carbon cycling - M_140205_XF_MetaG (SPAdes) (version 2) | ecosystem: Environmental > Aquatic > Freshwater > Lake... | reverse complement strand
AGCTCGACGACACTTGACAAAGTCAAGTATGAGCCCTACTATAAGACTACTATCATCACTAGGAGTAACCACAATGGAAGAAGATTCCGTAGACAAGTTGTCAGTCGAATATATCAAACTGCGTACCGAGCGCGAACAGCTAAAGCAAGAGTGGTCAGCCAAAGACTCAGTGTTCGACGAGCAGATGACAACAATTGAAAATTCCCTCGTAGACACGCTTACCAAAACTGGCGCAAGTAGCATGACTACTGCAAACGCCACTATCATCAAGCGTGTTGTCAGCAACTACAGCCCAAGCAATTGGGAAGCCATTTACCAGATGGTAGATAGGCACAAAGCCTTTGGACTGTTTTTTAAGCGTCTCAACAACGCGAACATGAAGCAGTTCTTAGATGAACATCCAGACGAGTATCCTGCTGGTCTGAATGTGGATAGCCGGTACACGGTAACTGTTAAACGTAAATCATCAACGGAGTAAAAAATGAGCAATGTAGCAACTTTCAAAGACAACCTCCCCGCCCACTTGCAGAATGTTAAGTTGGACGATTTCACCAAAGCATTCTCGGCTTCGGGGGGTAGTGTTAAGCGTATCACCATGCGTGGGCGCGTGTTTCGACTGATCGACGGGGGCAAAGAGATTGCAAAGAATACTGACCCCAGCATGGACGTGATCGTCGTGAACGGTTCGCGTACTGTGCAGAAGTCGTTCTATGCGGACGAGTACAACCCTGACGAGACGAGCGTCCCTAACTGCTGGTCGAGCGATGGTGAGCGTCCTGATGCGGATGTGGCTGACCCCCAGCATTCCCGTTGCAAAGACTGCCCACAAGCTATTAAGGGTTCGGGTGGTGCGGGTCGCGCATCTTGCCGCTATTCCATGCGTCTTGCAGTGGTGTTGGCAAACAATCCTGCTGGGGATATCTACCAGTTGATCTTGCCGCAGAAGTCCTTGTTTGGTCAGGGCGATCTTGAACATATGCCGTTCTTGCAATACGCCAAGTATGTAGCTGGTTCGGGTTACAACTTGAATATGCTGATCACACGTCTGACGTTTGATACCGACAGCGATTTCCCTAAGTTGTTTTTCTCTAAGTCCGAGTTTCTTGATAAGGAAACATACGACACTTGTGTAACGCAAGGTGAGTCGCAGATTGCTATCAACGCAGGTAAGCTAAACTTTTCGCCGAGGAAAGATGCACCAGTACTGCCTAAATTAGTAGCACCTCCCAACTCTGCCGCTGCCGCGCTTGAGGCTCCTACTAAGCGGGCAGAGAAACCCAAGGAAGCCGCGCCCAAACCAAAGGCAGGATTGGCCGCGATGGTGGATGACTGGGGAGATGATAAATGAATTACGCCTCCCGTGGTTACTCACAGGAAATTATCCGTAACAATAAGTGCGCTGATGGTACAAGCTGGGGCGTACGCCTTGGCCGCTACTGTATTCAGCAGGGCATTCCCGTTAAGGACGTGAGTGACTTTTTCGGGGTTACCCGTCAGACCGTTTACAACTGGTTTGATGGGACACACCCCCCGATGCCAATGTTTCAAGAAGCTATAGAGCAATTCTTAAAGCGGGCAAAACGGTAAAGTTTTGGGGGTGACTAGCTCGACGGAGCGAATAGGGTTCCTGTCCGCCCTTGTCACCCCCTTCCTCTTGGCGGTGAACGGATTCAAAAATGGCAGATATTGAATTACTTCGTAGTGTTGTCCCTTCAACGGATGGATGGTACTGCGTATTCTCTTTAGCAAATGGCAAATACCCACAACAAAGCCATTTCAAAACACTAGAAGAAGTCGAGGCCGAGGCCGAACGACTGGTAGACGAAAAGCGTGATGCGTACTTTTCGCTTGGTAAGTTCATTGACGACAGCAGCAGAGAAGCAGCAAACTGCGGTTGGTTGCAGTCCTTTTTCTTGGACATAGATTGTGGCCCGACTAAGGCTATGCCTGATAAGCATGGGCGTATACAAGGTTACATAGACCAAGCAGCGGGCATGACTGCCTTGAAAGATTTATGTAAGACGTTAAAACTTCCACGACCAACGATTGTGGATTCGGGCCGGGGGTGGCATGTTTACTGGCCGCTGACTGAGCCAGTAGAAAAAGACAAGTGGTTACCCGTAGCTGAGACTTTTAAAGCCCTGTGCGCGAAGCATAAGTTCATCGTAGACCCTGCCGTCCCAGCAGATGCTGCGCGTGTCTTACGAATACCGGGCACCAAGAATTTTAAAGATGATCCCGCATACGATGTAGTTGTCATGCATACGGCTGAGCCAATGACGTTTGAGGATTTTGTGGCTTTGATGGGGCCAATTGCCCCAGCCAAGCCCATACATGCACCGGCTAAGCTGGATGAATTTACCAAGGCCATGTTAGGTAATCGGCAGTCCCGCTTTAAGACCATCCTTCTCAAAACAGTTGAGGGTACGGGGTGCGAGCAATTGCAATATATTGTGGAAAATCAGGAAAGTGTTGAGGAACCGTTATGGCGGGCGGGGCTATCTATTGCCAAGCACTGCATAGATGGTGACAAGGCCATACACATAATTTCACAGCAGCATTCTGGTTACAGCCACGACAAGACCGAGCGCAAGGCCAACACAATCAAAGGCCCGTACACCTGTGAGACGTTTAACGATTCCCGAGGTGGAGTTTGCCCAAACTGCCCGCATTGGAAAGCTATCAAGTCCCCGATAGTACTGGGGCATGAGATTGCTAAGGCCGAGGATAACGCTGTTATTGAGCAGAAGGACAGCACCAACGGCCTAACGGCTTCGTTTGTTATCCCAAGTATGCCAACCAAATACTTCCGTGGTAAGAACGGCGGTATCTATATGTACTCCAAAGATGAGGAGAACGATGACGGGGAGCGAGCCATCGTCTGTGTGTATGAGTACGACCTGTTCGTTACCAAGCGTTTATACGACCCCGGAGCGGGCGAAACAATCTTGCTCCGTCTGTCCCTGCCACGGGACGGTACAAAGGACTTTTCCGTTACGACAGAGGAACTTCTGAGCAAGGATGAGTTCCGCAAAAGGGTTTCCTTCCACGGGGTTTTAGCCCGTCAAGCACAGATGCAGAACATCACCAACTACGTGGTGGAGTGCGCCAGAGAATTACAAATAGTACAAGAGGTAGAAACAATGCGTCAGCAATTCGGATGGGTAGATGATGATTCAAAGTTCATATTGGGTACACGGGAGATAGGGCCGGGCTATGTGCGATACAGCCCGCCATCTAAGACAACCGTAGAAGTCTCGGCTGCTTTAAACCCTGTGGGTAGCTTGGACGAATGGAAGAGCGTTATCAACACGTACAACATGCCGGGGTTTGAACCCCATGCGTTTGCAGTATTTACAGCCTTTGGCGCACCACTGATTAAATTTTTGGGTCTCAAGGGCGGTATCATTAACTTACTCAACAACCGATCAGGCACAGGCAAGTCAACCATTCTTCAAGTAATGAACAGCGTATGGGGTCACCCTGACAAGCTGATGCTCCAATGGCGGGATACGCTAAACGTGAAGCTGCACCGTATGGCGGTCATGTGCAACCTACCACTTGGGGTGGATGAGATTACTAAGATGAGCGGGGATGACTTTTCAGATATGGCGTATAGCGTTACCCAAGGAAGCCCACGCCGCAGGATGAAAGCATCCGTAAACGAAGAGCGTGAGTCCCAAGGATTCTGGGCAACCATGATGGTGTCTACATCTAACTCCAGCATGATTGACAAGCTAGAAGCAATGAAGGCTACGTCTGAAGGCGAGTTGATGCGCCTTATGCAGTACAGGATTGATCCAACAAACAATTTAGACAAAGCCGAAGCCAAGCGGATATTTGGCCGACTGCAATACAACTACGGTTTAGCGGGCGAAACCTATGCGCAGTTTCTAGTACAGAACCTAGAAGAGTGCGTTGAAATGGCGTTGAAGATACAGGCTAAGTTTGACGTAGATGCCAACATAGACACTCGCGAGCGTTTTTGGTCGGGTATGGTTGCATCCAACATAGCGGGCGCAATGATCTCCAAGAAGCTGGGCCTACATGAAATAGACGTACAACGTGTGTACAAGTGGGCAATTGCCGAAGTGCAGGTCATGAAAGCATCTACCAAGCTAACCATGGATGACTACGCATCCGTCATTGGTGAGTTCTTGTTGAAGTACAACATGAACATCCTGATTATTAACCGCAACAGTTCATCCAAGTCAGGTATTGCCGCCGTTCCGATTGTGCAGCCCCGCTCATCAATCATCGTCCGATACGAGCCCGACACCGAACGCATCCAGATTGTGCGAACCGCGCTTAAAGAATTTTGTGCAGACCGACAGATCACGTTCATCGACTTGCTGGACGGGCTAAATAAAGAAGGTTCTTACATTAGCACCACCCGCACCCGCATCGACATTGGTACAGACATGCATGCTCCACCGGTGGAAGTGTTGGAGTTTGATGCATCTAAGCTGGGAGTGCAACCATCCGTTAATGTGCCTACGACGGATGTTGTTGACTTACCTCCTGATGAAGATTGACGGCATTACCTACGAGCTAGATTGGCGGGAATTTACGGTAGGAAGTTCTTTCTTCATACCGTGCGTAGGAGTGACTAAAGGTAGAGAAGTGATTGAGCGCAAGATGAAGCGGCTTGGCTACACAATAATTGTTAGAGTAGTCATTGAGGACAATATCCGTGGACTACGTGTATGGAGGAAAAAGCGGTACACTACCGCCGCAACTTAGTTGCTTCTCCTTGATGATAGTATTTCCCCCGCGTTGGAAACTTCGCGGGGGTTTTTTACAACTTTGTGGTGTAGTCGCGATTGTCTATTACACCCCGAAGCTTTTTGTCGATGTACAGACCATGTTCTGTTTCTGACGACCTTTTCATATGATCTTTGATCGTCGTGCTCAATGATTTTGATGGGATATCCAAGCTAGGATGCTTATCGTTGAACTCATCAATCTTGTCGTACACCGTATCTAGGGTATCCGAGTCGTTCGACATAAACGCTAGTGCGTATAAATTAAGCAGGTTCTGACGTTCCTTCTGTACCGCTTGCTCTTGGCCTTTAACAGTAATGTTGTAGTACTGTATTTCTGCCAACTTTGCAGGACGCACGTTTAGGGACTGCATCACTAATTCAAATGGGCCCAGTTCATTCATTAGGACATCGCCACTCTTAGTCAGTACACCTTCTTGTGCATAACGATATGAAAGTGCGGGGCCGCGCAGGAAAGCGGGCAGTATTTTTTCCATGGCTAAGTCTGCATGGCCTTCGTTGTACAGCTTGCTGGCTTCGGCTGCATTAACAAACAGGCCCGCTGTTGGGCCAAGCAAGTTAATTAAAAAAGATTGCAATGCTTGGACTTGGTCTTGGTTGTTCCTGCGGGAATCTAACCGCCACATATCGTCTAGCTTCACATGGCCCGCGATATCAAGCCCTGCTGCGTTACCGATACCGCGTGTAAGTGCCGTACCTGTATTAGCACCAAACGTATCAATAGCCCAGTTCATGAATGCTAGCTGGAAGTCAAATGGTTCTTCGTCATCAGGTTCTTTGAAGAGGCCATTTACAACGGCGTTCATGATGTTTGCGACGGTGGAGAAGCCCCAGAGACCAGTTACCCCAGAAAATATGCCCGCCATGCCCATGGTTCCAACAAATCGTGCGGTGGCTTCGCGGCGGGTTGCTTCGTCGGCCCCCTTGATCATGTTGTAGAAATTGTGCACCAAGAAGTAAGTCATCTGCTGGGGAAACTGCTTGAACTGAAGGATCACTTTCAGCGTAGCGCTTTCTTGCAAATACCGTGGCTTGTTTGCTACCGAGTAGTCAAACATAGACCGTTCTGTTACATCCTTGGCTTCAGCAATAGACTCGTTGAACGCAGCTTCTTTACTGGTGTAATCTTTGCGTTTCTCCATGGCTGTACGGAATGCGGACATGGCCATGATCTCACGGTTAAACCGTTCGGCGTTATGGAACAACGCCGTCAAAATTTCCATGGTCTTTTGAGTTTTGCCACCATAAATTTCTGTTGGCCCGGCACCCAAACCAGACTGGTCATAAGTAGCGGTAATATCAATTACGCCATCAGAAACAAACCGGTTATAAGCATCTTGCTCTATGTCGCTGAGCGTAGTAGAGCGGTTCAAGGAGGGGAAGAAACCGGAGATGCCTTCTTTGGTGCTAAACCCAGTGCTTAAAATTTGAGCAGCTACAGACTTCATCTGGCCGAGTGCTTCCAGCGTTGCTGTTATATAAGACTTGCCGGGGTTGAGCCGCACGTTCTGACCAACAAGCGTAGGCAACCCAATCATCATGCCGCCAACTACGTTGGTGATTGCCGATGCTGGCGCAGTTAGATACCAGATAAACCCTACGTTAGAAAACAATGTAGGGAGCCTGCCCATGTCTATGGGGTTAAGAAGCAGCTTTAAGCGTTTATCTACTTCGGTTATGTAGTCACGTAGCTCGTTGTTTTCCCGGGATAGCCTGACATCAAACCCTTCTTTATCAGGATCAAACCTGTCTTTAAGTTGGATTTTTGCTGCCTCTATCGTAGAGAACAAATCTGGGGAGAACTTAAACCGCGATAGCTGGTAAGCCATGTGGAAAGATGACTTTGCAAAGTTACGCAGCGCGTCTTCAGAGTAACCCTTTACGTTCTTACGATGCATGAACTGCCGACGGAAGCTATGCTCCGGTTGGTTCGATAAGAAGTTTTGGTAGATGGTGTCTTTTAAAATTTCTTTGGCAGCACTGCCACCGGCAAAGTCTGCATCATCAATTGCTTGAAATGCATCCTTAAGGAACGTAGATTGCCGCGCATGGAGGTCCATAGCGGTTTTGTATTCGCTACCTTCGTTGGAAACCACAGCACCATCACCTTCGCTTAGGCGCTGTTTGATGTGCGCTTCTTTCTGGCCAGCGGTCTCAAACATGTAGTACTCTCGGTTCTTACCTACTTTTACTTCGTACCAGAAACGCCCGTGGCGCATCAATGGGAAGTATGGGCCTTTACCCTTGCTCTTCTCAAACTCTTCCCGTATCTTGTTGATGGTCGTTTCAGACACGCCAGCTTTCTGCATGTCCATAATCCGCCGCATCATGATCTGCTGGTACTCAGAATACCTATTTACATAGAAGTCCCGAACCTGCACATATATTTTCTTGGCCTCTGGGTCTAAAGCTTTCCATTGGTCTAGCAAAGCTTTATTTTCAGGGCTTAGCTTCCCTTTGCTAGGATCAAATCTAGCGGGATCAAATTCAGCAATCGTTGCTTCATGCATGACCGCCGCAAGTTTGCGGGACATATCTGGGTCTTTAGTCTGCATGCGAAGCCAAGTCTTGGAGATAACTCCAGACTCTTGGAGAATGCCATTTTTGTGCGCTAGAAATTGTTCAGTCCTTTGCACAAATGTGTTTATCTGCGGTATCCGGTTCTTAACCAAATCATTGATCTGGCGCAGCGTAAGGGAACCTATGAACTTAGGACGCAGGTCTGCGGATAGACTATTCAAAACACCTTTTGTTTCGTCCCATGATGAAGCGGTCATTAGATGCCGCACGGTATTGGTGTTAGTCTGCACTCCGGGTGGCACGGCTTTGAGTGCCCGTGGTGCTTTAGCTTCCTTGGCTATGGTTTTATTCATAGCCTCTGTTGCTTTATTAGACGGCTCGATAGCCGCCGCTTCCAAGGAAGAAGTACCGCGCATCAGGATGTTGGTAGCGCTCATGGCCTCAACCATGACATTGCTTTCATAGCCCGGCTTAACACCAAACAACTTTGCTATGGAATTGGTAAACGCATTCCACAGCGAAAATGGCGCAGCTTTGTAACGGATGCCACGCAGCAAGTATTGGAACTCAGGGTTTGTCATCGCTTCCGACACAAACTCATGCAAGTTGGTTAGCCCGTAAGTGTTACCGTCATTGATACCTTCTAACGATAGGGTACCCTTGGAGTGGTCGTACAAATCTGCAAGTTGTTTATAAGCATCTTTGCGTACGCCGGTCAGGTTATCAGGGTTGTCAAGCAAGTGCAAAGCAGCCGCGTGGATAGCTTCATGCAAGAACAAGTGATTACTTATGCGACCTTGGCGGTACATGATCGTATCGCTCTCTGGATCGTACTTGCCAAGCCAGTCGTATTCTTCGTTTACAAACGCACGGATGTTTGTAATGACTTGTTTCCGAGACTCATTGGTTAACTGAGATTCGATCTCAGCCAACGCCGCTTTTATATCGCTTAGGTTGTCTGATTTTAGTGCCGCAGTAAGTGTTTTTTTATTGGCATCCGGCATGGACTCATTGACCATATCTACAGCGGTGTTAAGCTGCGATGTCAACGACTTCTTTACATTAGGATCGTTAGACAGAGAGATCATCTCGTCCTGTTTAACGATGCTTGTCTTAGCAGTAATGTCTGCTTCCAACAGGCGTGCCGCTAGCGCAGCATAGTACGGGTTGCCTTTAGCTTCGGCTAAAAGTTTTAACGTACCGTTTAAATCTCCAGCTTTGATCATCCGCAAGATTGCCGGATGGACTTCAGCAAGCATCTGCACTTGGGGCAGACCCTTCTTAGAAGTCTGCACTGACGGTGTTTCTTCTGTATCTTCGCTTTCAGCAATACGATTGCTAATACGTGGCGGGCGTGGAAGCTTTACCTTGGCAATTTTTTCAGCTTTCTGTATCTTTGCTTCCGCATTCTTAGTCTTGATAGCGCTGATCTTGTCGTTGTACACAGTCACCGCAGCGTTGTACTTATCCTGTTCAACACGGTTTTGTTTTTGATCTTCAATTAAGTTGTTAAGCGTATCAATTGTGCTTTTGTCTAGGTTCTCATTAATCCATTTTTGAAACGCAGCCGCGTATCTACCGCCTTCACCATAGAACGTATGGTTAGCTGGTTCCTCATAGGCTAAGTCATAAGCCAAATCATTGAGAACATCCCCAAATGTTTCGCGTCCGGGATTATCCATGTAGTTTTTAGCCGCTAGTGCTTCTATGGACGGAGTTTGCTTGTTTGCAATAAGCTGCTTTATATGCCGCCATGCTGAGCGCAACTTAGTGTCTTGTACTATATATTCTTTCTCACCCTCGTTAATATTAGGGCGACGGGGTTTACCTTCTGGGGTAGCACCATACTCAACAGCCTTCTTTGTACTTACAACAACTTTGCTTTCGAATGGAATTATTCCTTTGGCCTCGCCTGTAGCGGGCGCAACTTTGTTTTGTGTGGGTACAGAAACACCGGTACGTTCTGTACCGGGTGGCAGTGCTTTGATTACCGGTAATTCTTCCAATTCTTTGCCAATGCTGGTAGCAAATTTATCCATTGCTTTACGCGACGTAAGGTCAGGTAACCCACGGTTTAGAAGCAACGCCCGTTGTGTAGTTGGGTCTGCGCCTTCTAGCTTAGACAGCAGATCATTAAATCGTTGTTGACCTCCCACCAAGTCAGCCAAATATTGAAACGCTGCATTTATACCGGGCGAAGATTTCTGCCCCGGCTCAGTGATGTCGTAGTCTAGAAAAGAATCCCGTGCTATGTTTCTAACAGCCTGATGCTTTGTTTGTTCATCGGGGTTGGCAGAGTTAGGCAGTATTGCATCAAAAAACTTTTTAATTAACGACCCCGCACCCGTGGTTCCTACATGTTCGGTGTCAACTTCAGGGGCTTTAATGGTTTCTTTTTGCGTCTCGGGCTCGGTTATTTCCTCAGCAGGTGCAGTTTTTTCTTCTACAAACAAGTCTTTTAATGCGTCATCAATAGAAGTTGCGGGCGTAGCTTTTCTAACTTTGGTTTCAACTTTTGGAGTCCCGCCAAACAAACTTTCTTGAACAGCGGTAGGGGTAATATTTGGGGCTTTTGGCTTACCCTTAATTTTTTCCGGTGAGGGTGGCTTACCTATTTGCCATCCTTCAGATACATTTGTTTCGCCCGCAGCGACCCTATTTTGTAAAGTAGTTTGATCAGTTTGGTTCATAGCCAACTGTTTTTCAAGCCCGGCTATTTGATCTCTAACGTCTTGTACTTCTGTAGGCTTGGGGCGTTGCACAACTCCCGGGCGCTGCTGGCGATCAAGCAAATCAGCAAGTTTTTCTTGCGTAGACTTTAGCAAATTGTCTAGGTAGCGAGCGTTGTCTTGCAGAATGTTTAAATTTTCTGTTAGCGTTATACCTTTAACGGCGGTAGAGTATTTGTCTTTTGTATTTTTAAACAACTGATTTTGTACCGACATCGCCCGGGGTTGACCCTTTACCCGCTGCGACAACTCGTCAACTGCCTGATCAATAGACGCAGACGAACGCTTAACGTAATCTGTAGCTAAATCTTGTTTCTGGGCAATGGCTTCTTTGGCGTTCAAGCCAAGTGAGCGGCCCATCTGCATGGCCCAGACATTATCAAACCCATCCGAGTCCAACTGATTTTGCAGGCGTTGCTTGGATTCCTGTAGCTTCTGAATGGCAACAGCCGGGTCTTGGCCCGCCATAGCCAGTGCCATATCAAGGAATTTGCTAACCGCTTTGGATGTACCAAACATCTCCCCTTGCATTGCACGAGGCTGGGATCGAATTTTAGTAACTGCCTCTTTAATAGGCACACCATTCATTTCTTCTTCGTTTAAGCTAGTTGGGTCTATTTGCCCCAGTTCTTGGGTCAAACGCAAAAGCATATCTTTTTGCGGGTTAGTAAGCGATGGCATTGCAAGCAAGTTTTTTACTTGCGCAAGCCCATCGTCATAGGCTTCTTTAGCGTTTGCTATATCAGCGCTAATCTCTTCATCAGTCCTAGGGGTTGTGGACGTTTGTTGTCCTTGCGCCGTTGTTTGCTTGGCTTCAGCGGTTTCATCGACATTAGTAGTTCCTTGTTGATCTAGTGTACCGGGCTGCGTTCCTTTTCCACCAGCAATCCCTGCAACATCCGTTCCAGTAACATCCACTCCACCTCGTTGAGCCGTTGTAGCTCCTGCGGAGGTGCCTGTTTCATCGGGCTTTCCAACCACTGAAATGCCTGCTCCATTTGGTTGACCGACAAGTCCTGTAGCATCTGGTTCTCCTTCAAGATCGCGTGTAAGTTTATTGCCGCGTTGAGCTGATCCATCTGTAAGTATGGCTTGACCTTCTGGCGTTGCCCGTGCTGCACGAGTCTTACTAACTTGGCTGTAAGCGCCAAACGGCCCACCCAACATGAGGGCACCGCCCGCTGCTTCCAAGTACTCTTTGGCTGCGCCGGGGTCATCAAACGGATTAAGCGGTAACCCTGCCTGCCAACGCTCAAGAACTTGTTGCGTTACTTCTTGGG
>Ga0209190_1002959_pt1 | contig 11316 bp, 4 predicted proteins | sample M_140205_XF_Meta_FD_187315 | JGI IMG/M metagenome (GOLD analysis project Ga0209190, IMG submission 187315) | Freshwater microbial communities from Lake Montjoie, Canada to study carbon cycling - M_140205_XF_MetaG (SPAdes) (version 2) | ecosystem: Environmental > Aquatic > Freshwater > Lake... | reverse complement strand
CCGTGGCCGCTGTTCGATTGCCAAACGGAAACACTCTTATTACATCGATGACGCAAATGAAAGCGTTAGAAATAGACCCAAAAGGCAAAGAAATCTGGTCATATAAATCAAACACCCGGGTTACTAGGGCATTCAGACCATGATAAGAATTATCGTGCAATGCCTTCTACTTTTGGTTATCTTATGCAGCCTTGTAAATGCAGGATGGCCTGAAGATGAAGTGAATTATTGGGACGAGATAATAATTAAAAAATCGGGTATTTCGACCAATCCCAAGGACATTCAAAACTGGCTGCAATCAAGAATCCCAAATGTAACAAACGGAACTAAAGCTTCCAAATTGGTTATTGATCTTGGAAACGAAAGCTTTGAAGTTCGAGAGCAAGCCTCCAGAGAACTACTGAAGCTTAACAATCTCGCAATATTTGAATTAAAAAAAGCGACCAAAAGCAAGGACATCGAAGTTGCCAAAAGGGCTTCAGATTGCCTTGAACAAATATCTCCACATGAATCAATTGCTCTCAAAACAGCGATCATTCGATTATTGGGAAAGTCGAATCCGGAATTGGTTTTCGAATACTTCATCAAAATAGCAGATACCCCAGAACTTGATCTCCTTACATCAGAAGCATTGCTGGATGCTTTTAGTATTACAATAAAATCAAACCCAACATTGTTACAAAAACTTGAGGATTTTTCTCTAACCAAGGATATCAAAAGTAGAATCCTTATTGCCCGGGTACTTGCAATTGGGAATCCCAACGGGATTGCATTCAGGAAACTTTCAACTGACGACCAAGCTATCGTAAAAGCAAACGCACTCCTTGCACTTCTTCAAGAAAAAGACAAAAAAGCCATTGGATTACTGATAACCTTATTACCTGAATTGAAAACCAATCAATTTATGCCGATTGCAGGACTACTTAACGAATTGATTCAAGACCAAGCTTCCGAAAAGGAACTTGGGAAAGAAAAACCTTCTGCGGTAGAACTGCAAAAACTATTTGCTTCCGCATGGAATGGCAAAAACGCCTCAACTAATCTAAACACATATACTTTCAATCAATTACAACCTAAGCGCATCCTTGCGTCTCTTGCAGAACCCAACCTGAGTGGAAAAATTTGTTCCCTCAATCCAGATGGTTCTGTTAGCGAACTTTTTCGCACCAATTCTTACGCTGACCTAGCTTGTGCAATCAATCACACCCTGTTTTTCTTAATGGAACGATCTAGGGGCCACGTGATCATCAACAACATTGGCGAAATTTACGAAAGAAGCGACCCGCTAATATCCACTTTTGGACTTGATACAGATGGGTTAGGAACGAAGTTTATTCTGAATCGAAAAAATCTTTTAGTCCTCGATTACACCAACAAAATTATAGAAAGTATTGAAGTCAATAATGATTGCCTGGCGGGCACCCGCTTAATCAATGGCGACTATGCAATTGTTTTCAAGGATAAATCTTTGATTATTCTTGATGGAAAAAACCTTAAGAAGGAAAAAACAAAGATTTCATTAGGGGTGATTGAACCAACCCGCACCATTCTTGGTTATCAGATTCAAGGAACCCGATCGGGTTCGATTTTAATACCTGAATTCGGAGGCAAATCAGTCAAAGAAATTGATCAGACAGGTAAATTGATAAAAACCATTAATTTAAACATTAGTACAGGTACTTCTCCAATTTATGGTGCTACTTTGACCATGAATTCCAATGGGAATTTCTTGATTGGTACCCGCTTAGGGCAAACAGTGACCGAATTGAACTTGGAAGGCAAAGAAATAAGAAACTGGGCCTTAGAATCTAAATTACACCGTATTTTTACCCAACCTTTGCGCATTATTTGGCCCGACTGATCATTTTATAGCCATGGGGGCTTGATTTCTTCCACGAAAATACCATACTTAAATTAGCTTCGCTGGAGTGGTGGAATTGGCAGACACACCATCTTGAGGGGGTGGCGCCCGTAAGGGTATGTGGGTTCAAGTCCCACCTTCAGCACTGTTATTTTAGTAAGCCCGTTTTTAAACCCCTCGCTTTTAGCATTCATTTCGCTTATTCTTTTCGGCATACAACTTCTTGGTTTCCCTCTATTACTGGATTTATCTCCATGCTGATTCATACCATCAAATGCGTTATAATTTCTTTCACCCTTGCATTGCTGGCAACATCGACTGCGATTGCTCAAGACAACCGACAAGCCGATGTTATATATGGCAGAAAATACGGCCTCGCCCTGACCATGGATGTTTTCAAGCCAACGGTAAAATCGAATCGCGCCGCAATCGTGATGATAGTTAGCGGGGGTTGGTTCTCGAGCCCTGAGGCAATTAATCCCAAATCCACTAACCCGTTTACAAGCCGTGGCTATCATGTATTCGCAGTGGTGCATGGCAGCCAGCCAAAGTTTACTATTCCGGAAGCAATTGAAGATCTTCATCGTGCCACCAAATTCATTAGATCAAAAGCAAAAGAGTATGAAATAGACCCAGAGAAAATTGGGATTTCAGGTGGCTCTGCAGGCGGGCATCTTTCTTTGATGATGGGAGTTGCAGGCAAAAAGGGAGGCGAATTAAATTCAAAAGACCAATTGCAAGGATTTGCAAGCGGGGCTAACGCAGTCGCCTGCTTCTTCCCACCAACAGATTTTCTCAATTGGGGTGAAGAAGGAAAAGAGCAATTAGGCAGGGGCCCTCAGGCAATCCCAAACATCGTTGCACCCTTTGATTTTGTAGTTTTCAATCAGCAAAAAAAACAGTTCGAACCAGTCGAAGACATCATGGAAAGAAGAAAAATCGGCGCAGCTATTTCCCCTATTACTCATATCAGCAAACAATCTGCGCCATCTTTGATAATACATGGCGACCAAGACAAACTAGTTTCTATTCAACAAGCTGAATCTTTTGTAAAGAAAATGAAAGAGGCTGGCGCAATCGCGGAGCTAGACACTCGAAAAGGCGCAAGCCATGGCTGGGCCAACATGGACAAAGATCTCGAAAAGTTCGCTGATTGGTTTGATCTTCATCTATTAAACAAAACAAAGTGATGACCTCTAAAGTCATCACTTTGTTATTCAACAAATCAAACTTGAATAACTGTTAGCCCACAAAAACCCCGCCTGTGAACAACGGGTCGTAGGCGTAGAAGTTGTACAACTGGCCTTTTTGATACCTAAACACTTTAACTTCAGGCCCACCATTGGTGTAAGGCGCAGTTACAATTTCAGCAACACCATCGTTGTTGATATCCGCCATTGCTACTGATAAGCCCCCTGCAAAGTTAATATCGTAGGCAAAGAAGGTATCGATCAAGCTGGTTCCGGAACCATTGAATACCTTGATATGTGGGCCACCGCCAGGCCCTGCTGCGACAACAATATCGGCTACAATATCGCCGTTATAATCTCCCGCACCAACAAAGACTCCTTGATTAATACCGGGATCAAAAGCGAAGAAGCTTGCAAGTACAACTTGCGTGCCCTGCGAAAGTTGGAGCCCGCTAACTGCAAGAACATGAGGGCCACCACCAGGGCCGGCACCAACCACCACATCAGAATAGCCATCGCCATTTACATCACCCGAAGCAACACTAATGCCGCCGGTAAAGGCTGGATTGTAGGCAAAGAAACTAGCAATGTTAGAATAATTCTGGCCGCTAAATACCTGAACATGGGGGCCGCCACCTTGCCCTGCACCAGTGATGATATCTGCATAGCCATCGCCATTCACATCACCCACCGCAACGAATATGCCATCATTAAAGGCTGCATTGTAAGCATAAAAGCTGTGAACAAGCTGCAAGCTGGTTCCATCATAAACATTAACTTGAGGACCACCCCCTGGGCCTGCTGCTACAACAACATCAGCAATTCCATCTCCGGTAACATCGCCCGAAGCTACACGCACACCGCCTCTAAAAGATGGAGCAAATGCAAAGAAACTCGTCGTTTCTTGAGTTAAAAGGTTGTAAACATTCACTTGCGGGCCACCACCAACATTCGTGCCAGTAATCACCAAATTGCTAGTTGCGGTAACAGCTTGGAAAATCGTTGCTGTTGAGGAAGAGAAGTACCTGGTAATCGAACCATTAGGTGAACCAAGATAATTTGCAGTAATCGTATGACGACCACCCGTTAAAGTACTAGTTGAATAAGTTGCAACATTATTGCTAACAGCCACAGGGGCACCCAAGGCAACGCCGTTGTCTAAGAATTGGACTAAACCTATCGTAGCATCTGCTGGAACAATTGGATTGGTGACACTTGCTGTAAAGGTGACTGTAGCAAGTCTATCTGCAGGATTTCTTGAGGACACAAGGCCAAGCGTGGTTATCGCAGTTGTCAATATCTGCTGATTAAATATCGGGGAAAAATTGCTGCCATTTACATTGCTATCTCCAAGATACAAAGCATCAATCGTATGGAAACCAGTGGCGCTTATCGAAGTAAGCAAGGTGGCGGTAGTTGCGCCCGTGGTCGGATCTGTAACGGTAGCGCTTATGGTTTGCAATGGCTGCTCTACGCCATCGATTCGAATTAGAACCTGGCCGGTTGCAGGACCACCTGCGTACTGAGGAGTTACAGTAGCAGTTATGGTTAAAGGTAGGTTAGTACCATAAATCTGACTGTTCGTGGTGACAGCTATGGTAGAAGTCGATTTGTTAACGCTTTGAGCAATGATATTAGAATTACTTTCGCCAAAAATACCCTGGCCAACAAAACTTGAAGTGATTACATGAGGCGAACCGTTAACACTTAAGGTGGTAGTGGTAAAGGTTGCAACGCCATTAACTACACGAACTTGGCCTATAGAAACACCTTGGTCGAAGTAGGTAACGGTACCACTGGTTACCGTTCCTGTTGCACCAGTGATGGTCGAGGTGAAGGTAACAGATTCACCATATTGGGTAAGGCTATCAACATCGCTGGAGGTCAATACATTGGTGGTTATTACACCAACGCAAGTCAAAGTCACATCATTACCAGTTCCACCAACATAAGAAATACGATAAGAAATACTATTCCCTGATGTGTCGGTTTGGGTAATCAAAGCTCCCTCAGCTAATCCGTTAAATGTACCAATCACCGCATCTGATCCATCGTTGCTGATGATGGTATAATTGTTACCGCGAACTGTTGGGGTAAAATTCAAGTTGACATTAAGTACGGGGCTACCAGAAAGATTGACTATCCCATTAACAGCAAGTTGATCATAAGCTTTGCCTGCTACCGTGCCTGATGTATCTAGATCAAAGGAAAAGACACCGACAGAACTTTGCGCAATAATGCCGGAAGTAGTAAGCACGGAAACATTGGAAGTTTGGGTTCCAGGGGTTACCGTACCGTTTTGGCCAGCGCTCATGTTTAAATCGCCAATCCGACCATCACCTTTAAGGATACCACTGGTGTTAACAAATACAGGCACATTGTCTTGGCCAAGTTGGTAGACAGTTCCTGAACCAACCACAGTGCTTTTGTGAGTATTGCCAATACCCGAAATAATCAAATCGCCTGCACCAGTTTTTTGCAATGTGGAAGAGCCACCGTTGATCTTTCCAGAAAGGGTAAGGGTGTCGGTATCAACCCCCACATAAGCAACTTGGCTAGTTCCAGAAAGGTTAATGTTTCCCGCCCAAGTATTATTACCACTAATACTTCGAAGTGCCCCTGCACCTGAAACCCCTGCACCATCGAGATTCAAGGTGCGATTAGAAATGGATAGTTTACCTGCAACGCCACCATCTAAAGCAAGGGTTGCGGAATTGACAGGTACCGAAGTAGAAACAGTGATTTGACTGCTACCAGAAGCACCTGCACCTAAGTTCCCAGGTGCCTGCACGATCAAAGTTCCTTCTTGGACCAAAATGGGAAGAGTTAAGCTATTTTGGGCAGTAGAAAGAATAACTGTTCCAGCACCATTTTTAACCAATTGGTTGTTTGTTGTTATTCTTGCGGTTTGAGTAATTTGCCCACTAACAATAAGCTCGCTTCCAATTCCTACGCCAACTGATGCTGTCCCAGCAACCGAGATTGTGCCACTCCAAGTATTTTGGCCAATACTTTGCAAAGCGCCAAAACCATTGTAACCAGTTCCTTGAATAGTCACATTATTACTTATATTAAGTCCATAACCATCAACTTGGATTGACCCAGCCCCAGATAGTGCAGGAAGTGTTGGCGATAATTGCTGGGTAACATTAATGCTGGTTGCATTACCAAGCGCACCATTATTCTGAAGAATTAAATTCCCATTACTTACCAACCAACTTCCCTGGAAAGTCGAGGAATTGTCATTATTTATAATGAGGTCCATGGACCCCCGTTTTTCTACCTGAACACCTGGGGCTGAAATTGCAATCGTGGGCGTCGTTATAATAGGAGGGGGAGCGATAGTTATTATTGGTGTAGCGCTATAACCAGTACCGCCATTTGTCACTGTAATTGCGGTCACTACCCCATTCTTTAAAGTTGCAGTGGCCGTAGCTCCAGTACCAGTTGCATCGGTAATAGTGACTAATGGAGCAGTCAAATAACCGCTTGATCCAGCAGAAACCTGAATCGCTATAATTTTCCCCCCAGTGATTGTAGATGGGCAAGCAGTCGCACCGCTATAACCACTCCCACTATTAATCACATTAATAGCGCTTACTTGACCATTAGTTAATGTTGCAGTTGCAGTTGCCCCATTACCATTACCACCTGAAATAGTAACTGTTGGAGCAGATAAATAACCGCTTGAACCATCCAACACCTGAATTGCAGTAATCCCCCCCCCAACGATTGGGGTAGTTATAGCGGCAGTTGCAGCAGTCGGCAAAGTGCTGATTATTTGGCCGCTGATTTTTAGTTCTGAATTTGGAGTCCCCCCAATGCTGGCGTTTGTTTGAATTTTAACATCGCCCTGCCATTCGACCTTATTAGGATTATTGTTTGGCGAAACAACCTGAAAAGCACCAAGGCCTTGAGTACCTGGTGTACCTGCTGCGGGAATAGCGGGAATAGGACTTTGATCAGGTCCATTATTTGAAATCGTACTTGGATTTCCATCCTGCAAGACCAAATTGTATTGGGAACCAAATACCAGATTCTGGCCACCATTAACCTCATCACCCAAAGTAAGCGCACCAGCGAGTTGCTGGTTCCCTCCGACAAGGGAAGCTGACATTTCCCGCACACGAATATTTTTTGGATTAGCAGAAGAAGTTATACCTAGGCCCGTTACATTTTGAACATTCAGAAACCCATCAAAAACTACCACATCACCACTAAAAGTATTAGGCTGAGTTAACTCGACCGTGCCTGTACCCCATTTTCGAAATCCGGCTGCACCACTTATCACCCCGTTTATTTCCGTATAACTTGCATAGTCTTGACCCATGCTAGGGTCACCAGTTGGGTTTGCAATAGTGCTAGCGGCTGTCAAATTAACTGTAGCCGTTGCCCCTGTTCCATCACCGCCAGTAAAAGTTATTACTGGGGCACTCGTGTAATCATAACCCCCTGACAAAACGGGAACAGAGGTTATTGCTCCATTAGCAAATATAGGTGTACCAGCAACTGCCTGCCCAGGAGCCTGAATAGAAATCGTTGGTTTTGAGATATAACCACTACCACCATTTGTAATAGTAATCGATGTCACAGCTCCATTAACCATATTAGCAACTGCTACCGCACCAGTGCCACCGCCGCCAGAAATGCTAACAATTGGCGCAGTTTTATAGCCACTTCCCGAAGCAGAAACAGGGATTGAAATTATCCGACCACTAGAGATCCCTACCGAACCTGCCAATGCTTGCCCGGGGGCTTGTATATTTACAGTAGGGGCTACAGTATAACCAGCGCCTGGATTAGTAATTGTAATTGCCGTAACAAAACCATTTAAAATGGTGGCCGTAGCAGTTGCATTTTTGGTGACCGTTGGGCCGCCACCGGAAATTGTAACAATTGGGGCGGTTGTATAACCACTACCCGCCGTAACAACGGGAATTTGTGTAATCGTCCCAAGATTAAGTGAGGCGACTCCAGCAGCAGCTTGACCAGGGGCCAAAATTGTAACCGTGATTTCCGTAGGAGCACAGGTATAACCTGTTCCACCATTAGTAACAGTGATGCTATTAACACTTTTTCCAGTCAAACCATAGCGATCACCGGAGGTTGCAGACTGAGTAATTAACGAAGAATTAGAATTTAAAGTAACTGTTCCATCCCATTGATGAGGCGTAGCAAAAAGACCATCGCGACCATTAAGTTCTCCCATTGGAGTACCTACAGGAATTGTAAGTGTATTTCCAGTAGAACCCGCTACAGCCGCAATAGTTGGGATATAACCATCACCGCCATAAAGAACCAAATTTCTATTTGCAATCGTAGTCGTATTAAAGTTCTGAGATTGCTTAAAATTATATCTATCTGCACCAATCAATAAGGTTCCTCCATAAACTTCCACATTTGAATTAGTCAACACATCACCCAAGCCAGAATTATCAGAAACAATCAAAAGACCTTGCTGAACTACAGTGGTACCCGTGTATTGATTTGAAGATTCGAACACCAATATACCCAAGCCGTCTTTTATAATCTTATTGTTATTCACATCATTAATTAACGTGTAATTACCAGGAGTCGTACCACTTGGATTGGATGGAATGTTTTCAAGATCAGAATTCATAATCAGCCAAGTCCCCTCTTGGTTGACATTGATTAAAAAGGCCGATCCTTCTGGGGCATTGGGATTACCTAAATTAATAGGCATGAAATTATAGTTTGCATTTGGAGTAGTGATACCATCAGGAGTAACAATATTTCGATTTGCCAACGCTACATTATAATTTGCCAGAATACTTGTTTGAATATTCAATGGTACAGCAGGCGTAGTCGAAATGTTGGTAATTGGATTTACAGGGCTGGAAGGATCAATCGTAGGAGTCCCCTGATTTGGCGCTGCAATTGTAATAGTACCGTTAAAAAAGTTACCCGTTGAACCAAGCTGAGAACTGTAACCAGTGCCTGCAGTTAGTACAGTAATTGAAATAACACGCCCATTGAGAATATTTGCTCTAGCTGTTGCACCAGTACCACCCGTTATAATTACATTTGGCACCGAGGTATAACCACTGCCCTGAACAAGAGTTGGATAAGTATTAGGTACAATTCCACCCGTAGCGTTAACAACAATAATTGACGGATTTACAGTGGCTTGCACTCCTGCTGGAACCGCAGGATTGTACCAAGTGTATCCAGTCGTACTCGCTCCTGGAAAAAAATACTCGGGATTATAAACTGATGTTGGCGCAATTGTTAATGTGGTACCAGGAGGAATTAAACCTGCTACATTAGCTGGGCCAAACTGAGGATTATCACGACCATAAACAAAATAACCTGTGCCATTAAAAACAATTGAATCAACATTAACCAAAGGATTTACTAAATTTTCGCCTGTCACGGTATCTCGTAAATATCCCGCCAAATTACCATTAGCGTCAGGAGACATATCATTAATCACATTGACTGTAACACCTCCTAAAGGCCCAAAAGTATTTGTTCCAGGTGTACTTTGGGTAATTGTTGGAAACACCAAAGTGTCCCCATTATTTGGTAGGCTCACTTGACCAAATGTTGAAGCCCAGTTCTGTGCTAAAGAATTAGTACTATCAGTAGCCTGAGAATAACCAGCCATAAAAGAACTAAAAGTCGGATCTCCTCCCGCAGCCACAACAGGATCTTGACCAACCACGCTACCATCCCACACTTTGGTGGCGCATTCAATTCGCTCTTCCAAGTTTTCAATATTAAGTTTTCGAGCAGTTATACCCTTGTTCGATTTCTTTAAACCAAACATTCTCTTGATCGATTCCAACTTCCAATTGAACATGAGAGGCTCCTGCCTATGAAAATAACTTCCGACAATCCATTCGATTTATCTATCGGCAGAATAGCCCTTACAACTTTTACAAGTTGTATTTTCGTGCATATCGTTTTAATCTTTACGAGTTGAATAATCGGCAAAGTCTACCAACTGAACCAAAACGACCCCATTTAACCATGACCCCTATAGTTAAAATTGCGTTTTGGGTATTACCGTGGATTATCAAGAATGAAATTGCAAGGAATCGCTTTTTTTTGTTCGTTCACCCACCAGAGCCCAAATTCGGGAATCGTTTTGACATTCCCGACTATTAAATGCAAAAGGTTGGTACCATCGATCATATCTAAGTCTTTTTTACTCATCTTGGGAAACGACACTGGATGGGAATGATAAACCACCAGCATCTCTTCACCTTTTTGCCTTAACTCCTTTACCACCTTTAACATACTTTCAGCAGAGGAAAGAAATTCAGTCTCGCTTTTGAGCGAATTTTCTAGCTTATAGACCGTGGAAACAACTCCGATTTTTTCGGTTTCCCTGGTCTCAAACCGCCCTCCCAGCACCCCACAACATTCAAAGGGGAGCTCTTCGATGGCATGATTTAGCATTTCATTTAGAAAACCTTCTGTAACCAAAAGCTGAAAAGGGATTGACATACTTCCTACGGTCTCGAGAATAAAGGAATAGCTTTCATAAGCGCAAATGCTATTTTACCCATTTTACCAATCAGACGAGAATCTTCATGGCAGGAACTAAGGGAAAACGCGATAGAGTTATTCTGGCATACTCTGGTGGCTTAGACACCTCTGTTATGGTTCATTGGATTCAGGAAAAGTACGACCTCGATGTTATAACCTTCACGGTCGACCTAGGCCAAGGGGAAGACATCGAAGCGATTAGGCAGAAGGCCCTTAAAACCGGCGCGGTCGAAGCCATAGCACTCGATGCTAAAAACCTCTTTGTTGATTGCTTCGTTTGGCCCGCCTTGATGGCTGGCGCAATTTATGAAGGCAAGTACCCCCTTGCTACTGCTCTGGGGCGTCCCCTAATCGCAAAGCTTATGGTCGATGCAGCTAGGCAGCATAATGCCAAAGCTGTTGCCCATGGATGCACAGGCAAAGGAAACGACCAAGTCCGATTCGATATTACATTCCAAACTCTTGCGCCCGATTTAAGAATCATTGCTCCTGTGCGCGAATGGAAGATGACTCGCGATGAAGAAATCGCTTTTGCGATCGAACGAAATATCCCCGTAAATATTTCTAAAGATAATCTGTTCAGTATCGATCAAAATATTTGGGGCCGAAGCTGTGAAGCGGGCGTGCTTGAAGACCCATGGATCGAACCGCCACCAGAAACTTTCGCCTGGACCAAAGATGTAGCCAATACCCCCAATGACCCCGCTTATGTGGTCATCGATTTCGATAGGGGTATCCCTGTTGGTCTTG
>Ga0209190_1002954_pt1 | contig 11317 bp, 16 predicted proteins | sample M_140205_XF_Meta_FD_187315 | JGI IMG/M metagenome (GOLD analysis project Ga0209190, IMG submission 187315) | Freshwater microbial communities from Lake Montjoie, Canada to study carbon cycling - M_140205_XF_MetaG (SPAdes) (version 2) | ecosystem: Environmental > Aquatic > Freshwater > Lake... | reverse complement strand
AGGCATGGCGATGGACTTGATTGAACAATCTCTGCCTGCTCTTGGTTCTGAAAGCGATGAAGGCCAAAAGGCTCTTGCCGCCATTCGCTCACTCACTGGTGTGATGGGGCCACGCAAGAACAAGACCAACGAACTTCAGCAATCTGAAATTCTCCAGATGCTCCAGACCCTTCCTCAAGCCGGTGGTGCATCCCCTGAGGGCAAGGCTATGTCACAAGCACCGATTCCTGGTATGCCTCCGCAAGGCGGCGCACCAACTCCTCCCCCAATGTAAGGAACTATCATGGACTTGTTCAAACCACGCGGCGCTGCCGCCCCACGCCGCCCTACTGACAACAATCAGCAAAACGGTGTTATTGTTAACACACCACGCTTTTCTCAATTTGGTGGCTTGAGTGCCCCCAATAAAGTTGGCAAAGCTGGTATGGCTGTGCAAAAGCCTGGTGACGGCAAAAAAGTCATCTAACACAGACAAAGAGGGTAATCTATGTCACTTGAAAACGTATCACTTGAAGCCCGTGATGAGCTGGCGGCACTCGCTCAGCAACTTGCGGAAAATCCAGCCACTCGCAAACAGTTCTTGCGGATGACCAAACAGGTCAAACCAGATCTGCCTATTCCTGAACTTGACATGGAAGACTACACACACAATGCTGTGAACAAGTCTGAAATGCGTGTGCAAGCCCTGGAAGCAAAATTGCGTGAGCGTGATGCGGTTGAAGAGCTTCAAAAGCGCCGTCAATCTCTGATGAAAAAGGGTTTGATTGCCAACGAAAGCGAAGTAAGTGACGTAGAAAAAATTATGCTGGAGCGTGGGATTACAAACCACGAAACAGCAGCAGAGTTTCACCAGTGGATGAAACAGGCAGCAGAACCAACCCCTTCCGGTTACAACCCCTCCGCAGTCAAGCAATTTGATTTGGGCAAGTATTGGAAGAATCCGGCTGGCGCGGCCCGTGATGAAGCGGCGAATGCACTCAGGGATTTGCGTAAACCGCAACGTCCTATTGGGTTGTAAGAGGGTATTGGCGAGAATGAAAATTCTCTTTTTTACACGTTCGTAAGGAGGCCTTATGGCTATTGGCGGCGGCATCCTACCAGCTACAGGGTCATCTCAGTTTAATGAACTGACCTACGTAACTCGTAGAGCTTTTATCCCCAAGCTGGTTGTCCAGCTTTATAACTCAACACCTTTAATGGCAGCACTGATTGCAAACAGTCAGCAAGCCAGCGGCGGTGTTTCTTCTGTAACCGTTCCCGTCCAAGGCGCACAGTTTGTGAACGCTCAATGGTCTGACTACAGCGGCTCGTTCGCTCAGCCGTCAGTCCAGCAAGGTGCTTACAACGCTGAATTTGACCTGAAACTGATGATTTCTCCCGTGCCGTTCCTCGGTATGGAAGGCGCAGTTCAGCAAGATGCCGCCATTATTCCGTTGATTGAAGCTCGTATGAACGATGCAACCAACGTGATGATGGATGCAATGGCAACTGCCTTGTACAACAACACAACCAACACTCAGCAATTCATCGGATTGCCTGGTGCTGTTGACGATGGCACAACCTTGGCAACCTACGGTAACATTAACCGTAACACCTACACATGGTGGAAGTCAAAACAATATGCTGCTGGCGGCGTTAACCCAACTCGTCAAAACATCTTGCAATACATTTCTGGTACTGTGAAAAACGGTGCAGAGATGCCTTCATTTGGTGTTTGCGGATTTGGTACATGGACATTGTTGGCTCAAGACTTTGTTGGTCAAGAACAATATGTCATCACCCCAGGATCCGGTTTTGATTCCGACAGCAACGGCCCTCAAGCTGCTTTCCGCGCTTTGATGGTTGCTGGTGTTCCAATCTATCCTGACCCGTATTGCCCAGAAGGTACTGTGTACTTCCTGAACACTAACTACATCTCGCTTTATATCCATGAGCAAGGTTCGTTTGTGTTTACTGGCTTTGAGTCCACACTTCCTAACTGGCAAATTGGTTACGTTGGTGCTGTTTTGATGATTGCCGAACTGGTGAACGTCAAGCCAAAAGCAATGTCCAAGGTGACGGGTTACAACTACCTCTCTCTGTAAGGAGTTAAATCATGTCATTAGCAGCAAACAAAATCTTACTGGCTAACGCCTCGACCAACACCCCAGGTGCGTACATCCAGACGCAATCCTTGGGCAATGCTACCGCTACCATTCCGGCTGGCTGGTATCAAATGTTGGCTACCGCTAACGTCACGATTGAGATGAACACATCTAACAACATTTCCTCCCCAACATGGGTGGTTTCGTTGGCTAACAACACTAGCGGTGTGATTATTTCTGACGGCGTTAACTTCCGTGCCAACGTGTTGGCTGGTACTCCTACCATTACGTTGTACGCTACCAACGGCGGTCAAAACGCCAGCGGTACTTACAACTCTTGATAGGGGCACACCATGAACGCGAATAATGTAGGCGCACGTTACCCTGATAGTTTTGGCAACTTTGCCCTTTCCACTGCACAACCTATTTATTTGGGAGCTACTGGAAATGCTGTTACCACGCTGTCTACAGTTGGCTCAACTTACATCGTTCGCCGTGTGACCGTTGCAAATGCAAGCGGAAGTGTTGCTCTCGCAAACGTGACTATTCTTACCAGCAATGATGGGAATACAAGCAATGCAGTGACCAATGCTGCTGCTCTAACTACTGTTACAAGTTCTACTAAATTCCAAGACTTAGCCCTGTCAACAGCGGCAGGGACTACGGTTTATAGCGGCGCTTTGTATGTGTATGTTGGAACAGCAGCAGCAGCTAACAACTCTGTTGAAATTACGGTTTACGGTGACGTTGTAACACTATGAGTTCAGTTATCTATGTAACCAATCGTGGCGATACCAAACTCCGTGATGGATGTGGCGGTACGTTTTACGACTTCCCTAAAGATGAAACGGTTGAGATTCCGTTAGAAGCCGCAAGGCACATCTTTGGTTACATGGCATCAGACAAGATTCCGCACTTGACTCGCTTGGGTTGGGCGCGGAGTTTTGCAGAAATAGACAAAGGATTTGAGAAGTTGGCAGAGTTTGAAATCTCTGAACAGCCTCCCGAAAAGAACCGTTCGTTACCCTCGGCGGTTGGCGTAGTAGCTCTGAGGATTGAAAAATCCCCAGAGCGAAAGTCCACCCAAAGGGCCGCTTAACATGGACGCCAAATGGCAACACTCTCTTCCTACCTTACGGAAGTACAGCGACTTTTGCATGACGCAAACGCTGTCTTCTGGTCTACCTCGGAGTTAACGGACTACATCAACGATGCCCGTGAACGAGTAGTAAGAGATACTGGTTGCCTTCGAACTTTACAAGTAACATCTACGCCCATTTCCAATACTGGAGTTGTGGCAATACCGTGGTCTAACGGTTTAGTTGTAACTGCTGGACAGTTTGTTTTTTCAAACGTGTTCATCTACCAAGTCATTATTGGTGGAACCCTTGCAACAGATTCTGCGCCTTACCCCGCATCTGGTTACGCATTCCCCCCTTCTGGCACGTTTACCAACGGCACAGCCACCCTGCAATACTCAAGCCCTGCTGAAATTATCAGCCTGGCTGCTTTGCCTAACGGCATTCAAACGCTGGATGTTCTGAACGTCACCCTGTATTGGGGAAACAGCCGCATTCCCTTGCGTTATTTGCCGTGGAGCCAGTTCAACTCTCAACTTCGCTATTGGCAAAACTACGTAGGCCGTCCTATTTGCTTCAGCACATACGGTCAAGGACAGTTGTACATTGCGCCTGTGCCAGATCAATCCTATCCTATTGAGGTGGATACAGTTATCTTGCCCACAGCTTTGTCACTCACCAACCCGAGTGTGGTGGACAGCATTGTTGACCCCTACACTACCCCTGTTGCTTTCTACGCCGCTTACAAAGCCAAGTACAAAGAACAGAGCTACGGTGAAGCAGAAATTTACAAACAAGAATACGCCAAGCATGTCCAGGCTGTTCTTAACTCAGTCTATACACGCCGCATTCCTGACCCCTACTCTTCCTTTTAATCATGGCAACAGCAGAACAGAAAAAATCATACGCTGTTGTCAAAGCCTTCAAGGGATTAAATACCAAGGCCAACCGCACGGCTATCGACACAGAAGAGTTTGCGTGGATTGAAAATGCCATGCCTATAGGCTCTGGCAACATCAAAATTACCCCTGCCCAGACCACTGTCAAAGATTCTGGAAATGCTGCTGTTTCTTTTGGAAACACGGTTACTTTTCTTACATCTTCAAACTTAGGGCTGAGCGATTACATTCTGGCGTTTGAAGACAATGGACGGGCTGAATATTTTAAGATTGACAGCGCCACCAAAGGTAACGTGGCTGTTGCGGGGACGTTTTCTAACTCTGGCGTGACTACCGCACAGTACAAAAACGAACGTATCATCATTGGTGACCCTAACAAGGGTTTGTCATCTTGGGATGGCAACAGTGTGGTGAACATTGGTTCTGTGGGCATTATTGGTATCACAAACCCAGGTTCAGGTTATTTGTCTGCCCCTAGCGTGACCATCAGCGCCCCCAATGACGCTAACGGTGTACAAGCCACGGCTGTTTGCACCATCACAACAGGGGCTGGTGGGCTTGCCAGTATCAACGTAACTGCGGGTGGAACCGGTTATACCGCTGTACCAGGTGTAGTTATCGGCGCACCTAACGTAGAAGGTGGTCAACAAGCGCAAGCAGTAGCAACTATCTCTGGTGGTCTTGTTGTTGCTGTGTCAATTACTGTTGCAGGTTCAGGCTATACCTCTGTTCCGTCTGTCAGCTTTTCTTCTGGCGCAGCAGCCGCTACCGCTGTACTTACAACGGGACAGGTCAACACTGTTACCCTCACAAATGCGGGTACAGGTTACACATCTCAACCTACAGTGACCATTTCAGCCCCGCCAAGCGGGACAACTGCCACTGCAATTGCCTCCTACAACACCTTTGCAACCGGCACACTGTCGGTTTTGGTGACTAACGGGGGCACAGGGTATGGTGCAAGTGGCTCATTCTCGGTGAGCTTTGCTGGTGGTGCAGGTGGATCTGGCGCAGCAGGTAAAGCAATTGTCAGTGGCGGCGCTGTTATCTCCGTCATCATGACCAACCCTGGCAGTGGCTACACATCTGCCCCTACTGTGAGCTTTTCAGCAGGTAGCGGCACAGGGGCAACCGGCACGGTCGTTCTCAACAGCGATACCATTGTGGATGTAGCCACGTTTTCAGGCCGTGTTTGGGTTGCGGCAGGGCGTACTGTCTACTACAGCGCCGCAGGGTCTTACAGCGACTTTACAAGCGTTTCAGCAGGGTCTTTCACCATCACTGACTCCACTCTGCACGGCAACATTCAAGCCTTGCTGTCTGCCAACAACTTTTTGTACATCTACGGCGATGACAGCATCAACGTATTTTCAGATTTACGGGTGTCCAGTGCAGGGTTAACCCTATTCACCAACACCAACGTAAGCGCCAGCGTGGGTTCAAAACGCTCTTTTGCCATATTCCCGTACTTCCGTTCTGTTCTGTTTATGAACGACTACGGCATGTACGCTCTTGTTGGATCTACCACCAGCAAAATATCTGACCAGCTTGACGGAATCTTTCCGTACATAGATTTCACCAAACCCGTGACGGGTGGACAAGTTTTGCTCAACAGCATTTTGTGCGCTGCGTTCTCGTTCACCTACAACGACCCGTTATCCAGCTCCAGACAGATACAGTGCATCTTCTTTGACAAGAAATGGTTTGTCACCAGCCAGGGAAACATCACTTACATGACTTCTGTGCCTGTTGGTGGTTTGATTACGATGTATGGCGTTACTGGAACTGCCCTCTACAAGATGTATTCCAGCACTACAGCGTCCATCAACAGCACCATCAGAACGGCTTTGATGCCTATGGGTGACCCCATCCGTACTAAGCAAGCCCTGAAGTTTGGTATTGAGGCCACGCTGACGCAAGGTGCGGTGTTGACGGTGACGGTAGACAGTGAGTCTGGCTCTAGCCCTGCTTACACGTTAAACAACGCTGTCACGTGGGTGAATAACTACGGCTCTACACTGACCTGGTTAAATAATTCCAGCGCAACTATTGGCTGGTTGACGGCTTCCGGATATGCTCTGTACAAGTCAGACGCACAGCAATACGGCAAGTATTTAGGTCTGACAATGACATCATCAGACCCCGCATTTGTGTACAACACATTTGAATTTGAACATGAATTACGAGTGAGGTTCTAACATGGCTGTTCCCTATACCTTTGGCACTGCAACCGCTGCCATCCCGTTGTCCCAACTGGACACTAACTTTGCTACTGCAATTACGCTAGGCAATACTGCTGTCTATTTGGGAAACACCACTACCAGTATTGGCAACCTGACGCTGACAAACGTCACTATCAGCAGTGGTAGCGTAACCATTACAGACACGACTGTATCTGGCAACGTCACACTATCTGGAGGCACAGCCAACGGAGTAGCGTACCTAAACGGCTCCAAGGTACTGACTACGGGGTCGGCGCTGACGTTTGATGGGACTACATTTTCGTCAATAGCATCTGCCACAACAGCGGGAAACTTTAAAGCCACAAGCAGCACAGCACAAGTTTTAAACGTAACTGCTTCAAATGATGCAAACACTACGGTTGGTTTGCTTGTTTTGGGTTCTGCTGCTGGTTCAATAGGCATGTTGGGCGCTGGCGCTCCAGCTCTTTACACAGCGGCAACTGAACTGAACTTGATGGCAAACAATGCCAGCGGTGTGATTAAATTTGCTGCGGGTGGTAGCTCCGAACAAATGCGCCTGACCAACACAGGGTTGGGTATTAAGAAAAGTAACCCTGTTTGTGCATTGGATGTTGTGGGTATTGGTCAAACCAGTGGTAATTTTTTGGCTGGATTTGGCAACACGGTTGCTGACATTGTTGCAAGTTCAAGCGTAGCCAATGGGGGTGCTGGATTTAGTGAATTTTTGTTTGGCAATGCAAGCGGAAACTCTCGCGGGTATTTAAGTTATTCCCACGCAGCAGATGCTTTATCAATAGGTACAACAGGGACAACCAAAGCCACCCTCGACTCCTCCGGTAACCTTGGACTGGGTGTTACTCCAAGTACAGGTGGCTATGGTGTTGCATTTCAAATTGCTCAAGCTGGTGATGGCGGCGCAATTACGGCTCAAGCCATTAGCGCCAACAACTATCCAGTTAATTTAACGGCTAACGCAATTAGCAGTGGCTCAAGTACTTGGAAGTATTCAAATACAGACGCATCTTCAGCTAGTCGTTATCAACAAGTTGCTGGTGCTCATTCTTGGTACACCGCCCCCTCTGGCACAGCAGGTAATGCCATCACGTTTACTCAGGCGGCTACATTAGATGCCTCTGGTCACTTTATGATTGGTACTACAAGTACAACAGGAAGTGCATCAAACGACAAGATAGTTGCAGGCGGTAGATTTAGAACTGTATCTGGCTCTGTATCTGCCGCAACCGCAACCGCAACCACTTTATTTACTGCACCGACCGCATTGGCTGCTTGGCTTGTAACAGTTAATGTGGATGCTGATTCTGTACTTTATTCCGCAACTTATATTGTAAATACACAGGGTGGTTCTTCAACTGTTGCAACTTTAATTTACAAAGGTAGTTTAATTTCTGTTTCAGTTTCTGGGTACAACGTACAAGCAACTCAAACATCTGGTGGAACAGCGACTATTCAATATTCTGCTGTTCGTATTTTTTAATTGGAAACAAAATGAATCAAGCATTAGTCGCAGAATACTTTGACCACAAGGATGGTCATTTGTATTGGAAGAAAGTCATGCACCCTAACAAGCAATATCTTGTTGGTAAGGAGGTTGGCTCTATCCATCCTACAGGCTATCGTCATGTCACTTGGATGGGTAAGCCTAACAAGGTTCACAGATTGATTTTCTTGCTTGAGCATGGTTATCTACCAAAAGAGATTGACCATATCAATGGTGACCGCCAAGACAACCGATTGGAAAACTTGCGTGAAGCCACTAGAAGCGAAAACCAATACAACAAGGGTATGTGCAAGAACAACACATCTGGTAGCCGTGGCGTGTCATGGCACAAAGCATCAAAGGCTTGGGTTGTGCGTGTTTCGGTTAACCAGAAAAGCAAATTGATTGGTTATTTCAAGGATTTGGAATTAGCTGATTTGGTTGGCACAATGGCAAGAGAAAAGTATCACGGGCAATATGCCCATTCGTAAACGCCTCACGGCACTGGAAGGAAAAGCATGACTACTATCGTCTGGACAATCTCTCAACTTGACTGCCTCCCCCAAGCAGAAGGACAAACCGATGTTGTTGTGACCGCACACTGGTCATGTACAGGCACACAAGAGCAGAATGGCACAACCTACACAGGTAATGTCTACTCTACTTGCTCCTTCACCTACACAGGTGGTGCGTTTGTGCCCTACAACCAACTCACACAGCAAGATGTGTTGAACTGGTGCTGGTCTTCTGGTGTTGACCAATCCTCCGCTGAAACAGCAGTGCAGACTCAAATCAACAACCAGATCAACCCACCTATCATCACACCTCCACTGCCCTGGGTGACTGCATGAGTACACAAGCGTTTACACCCACAGGCAACACTGTCACCTTCACCGGTGTCATTACTACGCCTCCTACGCCCGTACAGGCTGTTTCCAGCACACTGGGTGGCAACCAGTACCGTATCCTTAATGCCGGTTCTGTAACCGTCTTTCTGGGTATAGGCACAACTGCTGCCAACGCCACTGCCAACGCCACTACGGTGGTCAGCACTGCGCCAGCAATTCCCCTGCTTGCCGGTACTGACGAAATCTTGACGTTCACCCCCAACGCTTACTTCACCGGCATTACCGGCAGCAGTACAGCAGTGGTGTACATAACCCCTGGTGATGGTTCCTGACCTATGTTAAAAACCGTTAGTTCTATTGCCAACTACATCGGTGCGCTTAATTACAAGGGCACGTGGAATGCTTCTACCAACACCCCTACACTTGTGTCTGGTGTTGGCTTGAAAGGAGATTACTACGTAGTTTCCGTAGCTGGCAGTACGAATCTTGACGGTCAAACACTTTGGGGTGTCGGTGACCTTGCTTGTTTCAACGGTTCTGTCTGGCAAAAGATAGATGGCGGGGACACCAGCATTATTTCTGGCCTGACTGTTACTACCCTCACAGGGTACATGTACAGCAACAATACGGCTGGCGTGACTGCCTCTACCACCATTCCGGTGGCAAACGTGTCTGGTGCTGTCGCAAACACCATTAACGTGCTTGCAGGGGGTTTATTGTCAGGTGGTGGTGCGCTCACCAGCAACGTGACTATCAGCCTCGCTAGCGTACCTGTTGCCAACGTCACCGGCCTGGGCACAATAGCAACGCAGAATGCCAATGCTGTTGCTATTACAGGAGGCACTGTCACAGCCACGCTGTCGGGCAACTTGACCAGTGCCAACGTCACCATCACTGGCGGGACAATCAACAGCGTAGCGTTCACTAACGGCACGTTTGCCAACGCCAATATCACATCTGTTGCGGTGGCATTCCCCAACACTTTTCTGGCAAACAGCACAGCCACGCTAGGCAACGCTACCATCACGCTAGGCTCTGCCACTACAACAGTAGGTAACCTCACGCTCACAAACGCCAACATTGCGTCTGTTTCTGCCACGTTTCCAAATAGTTATTTTGCCAACAGCACGACAACATTGGGTAATGCCACATTGACGTTAGGTTCTACAACCTCGACTGTCGGTAATTTGACTCTCTCTAATGTCACTATCAGTACCGGCACTATTAACGTCGAAACAACTAATCACACAGCAACGACCAGCGCCTCTGCCACGTTTGCAACATCCAGCCTCCCACTTGTTCCCGCAGGTTACATTAACTTTGACCTCAACGGTACAGTTGTCAAAATCCCTTACTACGCTGTCTAACATGGATACACAATCAATCTTCAACATAGTAGTGGGCCTTGCCGCATTCTTTGGCGGTTGGGTGCTGAACAACATCACAAAAGCCATAGAACGCCTGGATGATGACGTTCGAAAAATGCCCTTTGAGTATGTCTCCAAAGACGATTACCGCAGGGATATTGACGAGCTGAAAGACATCTGCAAGCAAATCTTCAACAAGTTAGACAGCAAGGCTGATAAACCATGAACAGACCGCTGGTTTCTCTGTTGATGCTAGGTTACCAGTCTGTCCAGTTTGTGAAGTACGCAATAGACAGCGTAAAAGCACAGAGCTATATAAATTGGGAGCTGGTATTTGTTGACGATTGCTCAACAGATGGAACCTATGAGCTTGTCTCTAAACTTGCAGAGTCAGATACCCGCATCAAGGTTTACCGCAACGAGAAAAACTTAGGCATTGTCAAAAACAGGAAACGTGCCTACGAACTCAGCACAGGTGACCTTATCTGCCATTTTGACAACGATGACATGCTGGAGAGGTGGGCGCTGGAAGAAATGGTTTACGAGTTTGCCAGGCTTCCTGAGGTCATGCTCATCTACACAGACCTTGCTCAGATAGATTCTAATTCCAACATTGAGCTTTACTCTGCCAGCAAGAACTACGATGTGAACCAGTTGCACCAACACGGATGGAAACATCTGGGAATGTACCGCCGTGAAGTTATGAAGCACATTGAAGGCTACAACGACAAGCTCATCAGCGCCTGTGAAGACGGTGATTTGTTCATGCAAATTGCAGAAAAGTTTCCCATTTCACGCTACCCTAAAGTGCTGTACTACTACCGCAATCACGGCAAGAACAACGTACACAACAACAAGAAGTGCCCAACATGTGAAGAGCGCATGGTGTGCAACTTCATCCGTGTGTGGTGCAAGTCTGCCAAGTACGACATTGTTACGCACAAACCCTTAGAGGTTGTTGCATGAACATGGAGGCCTTGTCATACGTAGAGTTTGGAAACAAAGACAGCCTGGGCGAGTTCTTGTTTGAGAACGGCGTACAGCACAGGCTATTCCACCAGATTCTTGCTGACCAGAATATCCTCTATCCAAAATACCCCATCACAGACGCAGACCCTTCCAACTTGGATGATTGGCTGTTTGTGCATAACCAAGAGCATGAGTCACTGGCAAGCATTCTAAATCTGGAGAACCCGTTTCAATTGCTGGAAGCAGATTGGAATGTAGAGAACAGTTTTTATGATTGGATTGGTGTTCACCAGACCATTCACCAACAGATAGCGTCAGCGTTAGGAGTTTGATATGCCACTGTATTTTGACCCATCAGAAATGACCCCT
>Ga0209190_1002951_pt1 | contig 11325 bp, 10 predicted proteins | sample M_140205_XF_Meta_FD_187315 | JGI IMG/M metagenome (GOLD analysis project Ga0209190, IMG submission 187315) | Freshwater microbial communities from Lake Montjoie, Canada to study carbon cycling - M_140205_XF_MetaG (SPAdes) (version 2) | ecosystem: Environmental > Aquatic > Freshwater > Lake... | reverse complement strand
TGGTGGTGGTGGTGTGATTGCTGCGGAGTATGTTGCTCGCATGCCGCCCGACGGCTATACTGTACTCATTGCCGATATTAGAACGTTTGGCCTTGCCCCAAGCCTTTACAAGTCACTTCCCTACGATCCTATTCGTAATTTCTCACCCATCACTGGGGGGGTAGACGTGACCAACGTGCTGGTCGTTAATCCGTCAGTACCCGCTAAAACCATAAAGGAATTTTTAGCTTATGCGAAAAGCAAGCCCGGCATACTCAACTACAGCTCCTCCGGCAAAGGCTCTGGGGCACACATGGCAGGTGAGCTCTTCGCATTAAAAGGTGGCGTTGATATCACCCACGTTGCTTACAGAGGCGGCGGGCCCGCGGTGGCTGACTTGATTGCGGGTCACGTTCAATTCAGCTTTGCAACTGCGCCGTCTGTTTTGCCGCTGATCCAAGCTGGAAAACTCATGGCGCTTGGTGTTACAACGCTGAAGCGCTTTCCAGGCCTGCCGGATGTACCAACCATCAGCGAAGCGCTTTTACCCGGGTACGAGGCAAGCAACTGGTATTCATTCGTTGTACCAGCGCATACACCAAAGGAAATCGTCGCACGACTGAACACTGAGATACGCAAGGTCATGGCGGATCCAGAGGTTATGAAAACTTTGCTCGCGCAGGGCATGGAGCCAACGACGAGCTCTCCTGAGGAGCTTGAGGCCTACATAAAGTCTGAAATTACCAAATGGGCCGAAGTGGTCAAGCTTCGGGGCATCAAGCCGGAATAAGGAACACTCGGCGCGTCGGATGCTTGATTGCAGAACTTCACACAGATAAGCTGGCGATAGATCAACTCGGCTGCCGCTATCGCGCAGGGCGCTAATAGAAATAATAGTAATAATAGGAAAAATATGGATCACTTAGTAGACAGCATTGCCTCTTACGCGGTTGGCCTCACTTACGACGACTTACCTGAAGAGGTTGTGGTCCGAGCCAAGCACCTGATACTTGACTCGGTGGGGTGCGCACTGGGTGCAGCGCCCAGCATTCCGGCGGTTATCGCAAGGGCAATGGCTCAGGGCGTGCGCTCAGATTTTCCCGCCACAGTCATGTTCAGTGGATATAAAACTTCGCCTGATCTAGCTGCCTTTGCGAACGGCAGCATGATCCGATATCTGGACTACAACGATACTTACACTGGGCAAGGAACGACTCATCCGAGCGACATGCTGGCGCCCGCCCTAGCAGCAGCGGAACTCGCTCGCGGTGATGGCAAAGCGGTCATACTTGGTATGGTGCTTGGTTACGAAATACTATGCGGCCTCACAGACAGCGAAGCCATGCAGCAAGGGCCTCACGGACAGGTTTGGGATCAAGCGACTTATGGGGTCATCAGCGCCGCAGTTCTAGCGTCTAGGCTTATCGGACTCACAAAAGAGCAGATGACCCATGCTATCAGCCTAGCGATTTCGTCTCACCTTTCATTGGGGCAAATACGGATTGGGCAAATCTCCCACTGGAAAGGTTGTGCCGTGGGCAACGCGTCTCGCAACGGGCTTTTTTGCGCTATGCTCGCTGCCAAGGGAATGACCGGACCGAACTACATTTTTGAAGGTCCTTACGGATTCTTCAATGCTACTGGAGGTGCTTTCAAAATGCCTAGTTACGGGGGCAAGGGTGCCGACTTTCGCATCATGACGGCACGCGTCAAGCCTTATCCGGCAGGTTATTTTTCACAAAGCGCGATTGAAGCGGCGCTTGAACTGAAGCCCAAAATAAGCAGTCTTGAGGACGTCAAACAAATACGCCTAGAAACGTTCCCATCGGGCTTTAAGCATATGGGCTCGGATAAATCAGCCTGGCGCCCGGATACCCGAGAGAGTGCTGACCATTCTTTACCATTTGTGATGGCGATGGCTCTGATGCACGGCGAGCTCGCAATACGACACTATGACGAGGAGTTATTTAAACAGCCTGATGCTAGAGCACTCATGGCCAAGATCACGGTGAGTGTGGGAGAGGAGTCCGAGAAAGCATGGCCAGAAGTGCCTCTGAATGTATTGCATGTGGAATTGACAAACGGGCAGACGTTGACCACCAAGGTGGCGCATCACTTAGGACACTACAAACGCTTGATGACCGACGAACAGCAGGAGCGTAAGTTCCGTCCCATGGCAGAAGAATACGCCAAGATACCCGCGACACAAGTCGACCATTTACTGGACCGTTTGCGCAATCTTGAAACGGTCAAAAATATTGATGAGATGCTGATGTTGACGGTTGCTCCAACATGACTAGATTTGACTAAGGCCTCTACTTCGTGAAATATCTCATCCCAAAAGATGATTGACCCACCGCTTTAACGCGGGGCAAAAAACAACACTTAGGCCCGTCCGACTCCCACTAAATAAGGCTCTACTTCATGACCGTCAACAACATGCTGCCCTCCCTAAATTCCGCTGCGTCCGACAATCTGATTCAGTTTATCTCCAACGCACACAGCGCGGCCCTGAGTGAAGCCGTCATTGAAAAGACTAAGCACCATATTGTCGATACGATGGCGGCCATGATCTCGGGCATCCCGCTGCATGTAGGCATACGGGCACTCGCGGTGGTGCCTGCATTTACCGGGCGTGAAGAGGCGTTAGTGATTGGCACCAACACCATGCTTCCCGCGTACGCCGCAGCAATGGTCAACGCGATGTTGGCTCATGCGGATGAAACTGATGATTCCCACGCGTCTGCCAAGTTTCATCCGGGCTGCGGCATCATTCCTTCTGCACTTGCGCTAGCGCAAATGCAGGGCGCGTCTGGTCGCGATGTGATCCGTGCTGTTGCGCTAGGTTACGACGTTGGCGCACGCATGCTTGAAGCACTGGGCCCGATGCCGCTCAATATGGCCGGTCACGCTTCACATGCCTTTGGCCCGCTGTTTGGTTGCGGTGCAGTGGCAGGATATCTACTGGGTTTTGATGCTCAGAAAAACCAGCATCTGCTTTCCTATCTGGGCCATGAAGTCTCGGGCCTGTCATGTTGGATGTCCGATACCGACCATATTCAAAAAGCCTATGTATTCGGCGCGATGGCCGCTAAAAACGCTTTATTCGTAGCCCTTCTTTGCCAGCATGAGTGGACCGGTTGCGAAGAAGTGATTGCCGCTGAGCGCGGCTTGCTTGTAGCCTACGGAAATTTGGAGTATGGCCGTACGCTTGAAACTCCGTTCATGCTCGGGGCTGAAATTCTGCACTCAGACATTAAGAAGTGGTGCGTCGGTTCACCGATTCAGGCGCCGCTAGACAGTCTTGAAGCGTTGCTGGCATCGATCCCGAAAGATGTCAGCCAAATCGCGGCGATTGAGGTCGAGATTCAAGCTAACGAGGTTTTCATCGTTGAAGCTCGACTAATGCCGAATATCTCGCTGCAACATTTACTGGCGCTGTTTCTTGTCGACCGGGAGTTGACTTTTTCGTCAGTGCATGACGTGTCACGAATGAACGATGCTGCCGTGTTGGCATTGCGCGCGCGCGTTAAGCTCATCCCAAATCTTGAGCTTCAGCTGTCGGGCGGGCGCCAAGCGATTGTGCGGGTGATTTTAAATAGCGGCGAAGTGCTTCGTCATCACACGCCGCGCGTCCGTGGCACTTGGGAAAATGCGATGTCTCGGGATGAAGTTCATGCTAAAGCGCATGAATTAATTAAACCGATTATGGGCACGCAGGCTACTGCATCATTGTTGAATGGTTTGTGGAAATTGGAAATGCTGGATGCAGCAGAATTAACGTCACTGATAAAAAGTACAGCAACACGCGCTTAACTTTAATCACATCAGAACCATTGAAAGAAACAACATGCGCTCGTACGGAATTAAAAGATCAGGTGACTCTATTTCGCTCGAGCTTTGTGACACGCCAGTCCCAAACCCAGGGTCGAATCAGGTACTGATTCGCGTACATGCAGCCGGCTTAAATCGCGGGGAGTTCATTGTCGGACACGGAGTGCATGCGAAAGCAATGACCATCAAAGTGGGGGGTGGTGAAGGATCAGGCGAGGTGGTGAAACTCGGTGCGGGTGTGAAAAAAATGAAAGTTGGTGCCCGAGTTATGGGACGCTGCATTGGCGCCTTTGCTGAGTACTCCTTGATGGATGTCAGTGATGTCATGCTGGTGCCACCGAATCTGTCTTGGCAGGAAGCTGCGGCCACTCCGTTGACGTTTGCGGTGGTGTACGACATGCTCGTCATGCAGGGTCGACTGGGACCTAATGAAAGCTTGCTTGTGACCGGAATTTCATCCGGTGTAGGTGTAGCCGCATTACAAACCGCCAAGGCATTGGGAGCCCGGGTGATCGGCACTTCAGGGTCCTCCGACAAAATTAAAAGGCTGAAGGAACTCGGTCTAAATGTCGGTTTATGCACCCGTGACGCCGATTTTTACGATGACGTCATGGATGCTACGCAAGGCAAGGGTGTCAATCTAGTTGTCAACACGGTGGGGGGATCGATGTTCACTGAATGTGTACGCAGTCTCGCCTTTGAAGGCCGGTTGGCGACCGTTGGATACGTCGATGGTCAAATGAAAAGTGAAATCGATATTGAGGCCCTTCACTCTAAGCGGCTGACGTTATTTGGTGTGTCAAACAAACTGCGCACACCTGAGCAGCGCGCCCACACCGTAGCGGATTTTGTGACTGATATTTTGCCGATGTTCGCTGATGGTCGCATCCGTCCGATCATCGACAAAATATACCCATTTGATCAACTGCTCGCCGCCAAGATTTACATGGAGTCGAATCTTCACTTGGGGAAAATTGTCATCTCCATACCTGCGTGATTTAGAGCCTGCTGAGTTCGAATTATTGAACCCTAATCGTCATCGCTGAAGAATCCCTACAACATGCATCACCGTTCGATTTTCGAGTGGGGCCCCGAAAAATGCATTCCTAAGCTGGCGGTTAAAAATATATATGGGGAGAGAGACGAATTGACGCCAAATACACCCCTCGTTCAGCCAAGCGTGGAACAATTTGCGTCGGAGGTAGGTTTGCCTGTCTTGTTTAGTGTTGGTTGAAACTACACTATGGCACAAATGATGCCGTTATAGGTGGGGGTGTTCATCCCATTGCATACGTTTTATCAACTTAGTAATGGCAGTTGGATTATTTTCAATTTCACCGAAAAATCTTACGTCCCCGCCTTCACCGTCCGCAATGGAGACAGCGATAGTAGCCTTATGTACATCTAATCCAATATATTTGTTAAACTCACTCATTGACTTGTCTCCTTAATTATGGCTCTGAGCCTCTGGTTAAAACCTTAAGCTTAATCCACGTCGCTTAAGGCTGACAAGTCATACATTTCTGTCTAGTGACTTAGTTTAGGAACTAACACGGTATTAATACTGATTGTTAATTTCTTTTTAGAGTTTTAAATAAAGACTAATCAATTTCACAAAATGCGATCTATTCTTAAGGTTGATGCCCAATTAGAACCCTTGGAGAACTGCATGAACCGCAACTATTGCCAGCTTATCAAATTCAGTCTAACCCTCTCTATTTTGGTGATAGTTGCTGGTATTTCCACACCTACAAAAGCACAAAATTGGCCGGTTAAGCCTGTACGAATGCTTATCGGTCTTCCCCCAGGCGGTGGCAGCGATCCATTGGCTCGTGCACTTTCGCAAAGACTATCAATGACCTGGGGGCAACCAGTTGTAGTCGATAACCGCCCGGGTGCTAACACATCTATTGCGACAGACATGGTCGCCAAATCCGCACCGGATGGCTATACCTTGCTATTTGCAATTGACATCGCGTTTACAGTTAATCCACATCTTTACGCCAAAATCTCGTATGACCCAATAAGGGATTTCACTCCAATTACGCAAATCAATACCTTTGCTACCGTTCTAGTTGCCAACCCATCCTTACCAGCAAACAACATTGCTGAACTAATTAGCCTAGCTAGATCCCAACCGGGGAAAATTACATATTCATCTATAGGCGCTGGCAGCCAGATGCACTTGCTCACGGAGATGCTTGGCAATAAGGCCAAAGTAAGTATGCTTCACATCCCCTACAAGGGTATCCCCCAAATGATGATGGCTACCATTGTTGGCGAGGTCAATTTAAGTTGGGTAGGCGTATTTACGGTAAGGCCTCAGGTAGCCGCTGGCAAACTTAAAGCAATCGGGTACGGCGCATCAAAGAGGACACCATTCATGCCAGACCTTCCAACCTTTGCGGAAGCTGGTTATCCCGATGTAGATATGTCGGTTTGGTATGGCATCGTCGGACCAGCAGGAATGTCTCGTCCCTTGGTCGATCGAATTCATAAAGACATTCTTACAGTGATCAATGATCCAGAGTTCCGCAACAGTGAAATTACAAGTCGAGCCTATGAAGCCAGTGGCCTCGGCCCCGATGAATTCGCAGCATTAATCAAAACTGAATTAGCCGCAAGGTCTGAGCTTGTGCGAATTTCAGGAGCCAAGGTCGAGTAACGAAAAAGAATCAATGAGCCGCTCCAGCGACAGTACTTAGATTCCTATAAATAACGCGCCACCGGCCATCCTCTTCAAACCTAAAAACATCAGTGCAGTCCGCAACGGCCAGCGGAGACACTCCTTGTCGAGAGCGATCATCTTCATGATAAATTGTCACAATCGACAAACCGTAAGCCGTACGACTATCAATTAATTTAAATAGAAAGTTACTAATTACGTGCCTGGTTCGACGATTTTTATTATCTTGACGAGCTAGGCTACGCTGCACCCGATCAGCACGATTAAGCTGCGCACCATCAAGCTCCATCAAAATAGATTGCGAATACAGCTCGCTCGTACTGGCAGCAAAACCAAAATCAGTTAGAGCGAAAATACCATTGATTACCTCAAGACAGGCCTGATAAGAGACTTGATGCTCAATGTCAACATTTCTACCAAATCGATCGGCATCAAGAATGGACTCACGAATCTTTTGCACTTCCCATTCATTACTCATCAACGTTCCTCCTGGTTACGCAAAGTACGTACTGGATTCCTAAGTACACCAAGACCCTCCACTTCGATGGATACAACGTCTCCATCCTTCATAAATAATTTTGGTTCTCGTCCATAACCTACCCCAGCAGGGGATCCGGTAGTCACAATGTCTCCTGGTTCAAATTGATACCAGCGAGAAAAATACGCGATGGTTTCTCCAATAGAGAAGATCAAGTCCCCAGTCTGGGCCGACTGCATCAGTTCACCGTTCAATCTCGTTGTCAAGGCCAAGTCAGGCGGATCTTTGAACTCATCTTTGGTGGCGAATACCGGACCCATTGGGCAAAACGTCGGATACTGCTTACCCAAGTGATTCAAGCGCCAACCCGCAGCCGCTGCTTGCGGCTCCTTGGGTCCCAACGCCGCTTCAACCCAATCCCTCGCAGATACATCATTGATGATGGTGTAACCGACAACACTTTCCATGGCTTCTTCAGGGCTCACGTTGTAGCAACGCCGTCCAATGACACAAGAGAACTCTCCCTCGAAATCAACCATATTAGGAGCTTGTTTTGGAAGAAAAATTGGTGCCTCTGGACCTATGATTGATGATCTAGCCTTGATAAATCCACTGGGATTTTTAGGAGCCGCCGTTTTCATCTCTTCCAAATGAGAACGGTATGCCATACCGGCAGAAACAATCAATGATGGGGTCGGTAGAGGTGCGAGCAAAGGTGTATCCACGGGTAGCAACGCCGACTTCTCGTGGAGCTGCTCTAAACGGCTACTTGAGGCGGTTTCAATGCCATCTACCAGCCTACGCAAAAGATCCATCCCATCAGGACCGGCCTGGAGAACGCCTGATACGGTATGTGGAATCCATGTCTCCAACGTTCCTGGCCTCACGCTTTGCGAAACATCCAATACCATGCCATTTGTTAATTTGGCTCCGATTCGTCCCCCTCCAGGAGCATTAATCGTGACTAATTTCATACCGCTCTCGCTTCGTTGTCATCAAGATCGGCAGCATCGCGTTCTTTTAACACGGCAGCAATGCTATTGTCGTCACCCTGCTCATTTCGCCCGAATTTATCACCAGCCTTGAAATATTCATCATGCCGGAAGATCGGTGAATACGAAATTTCCCACCAGTTCTGGTCGAGGTCTTGCATATAAAAAGCATATACACCGCGTTGCATAGCAATTTTATGTACCTTTCGAATACCATAATGATCTTTCAGACGCATAGCATCAGCCCACGCTTGATCTGCCTCTTCTTTAGTTCGTACCTCGATCCCCCAATGATTCAATAAATGAGTGGGGTGTACGTTGTTGCGCACCTCCACAGCGACAATGTGCCATTTCATGCCGCAACGAAGCAACATCGAAACTTTTCCATGTCGAACACACTCAAGGCCTAAAAACTCCTCATAAAACAGACGCGACCTGACCAAATTGACACACTCTAAGGTACCGTGCGAGAGCATGTAAGGCTTGATAACAGAGTTGGCATTATTTGGACTAAAGCTTGCATCATCAATTTTCATGACCAATCCCTTCTAGCAAAAATGAGTTATCATATATATTAACATTAAGTGTTGGAGCTAGATAAAAAATCCAATAATATACAGTCTCTTAGGAAACTTGTATGCCAAGTACTCCCGCCCCAGACAAAATTGTTCATATTGCTATGCGTGATGGCGTGAGTATTGCTGTTGCAGTCTACCTTCCAAAAATCAATGGAAGAGTCCCTGCACTTTTCGCGGCGTCCCCCTATCGTTTTGACAATAATATAGCCCCTGCCGTTCCACTATTTCTTTGGCGTGAGACGGGCCCAATCGAATGGTACCTATCCCTTGGGTATGCGTTTGTTCACATGGATGTACGTGGAACAGGGCGTTCGACTGGTGAATATCGATACATGTGCCCTAAGGAACAACTCGATCTTGCAGAGGTCATCGAATGGATTGCCATACAGAAATGGAGCAACGGTCGTATTGGTGGTATCGGGCAGTCCTATTACGCAAGAATGCAATGGTGTGCAGCAACTCTAAACCCAGCCCATTTGTCTTGCATTGCTCCGTATGACGGCAACGTTGACACCTATCGTAACTCTGCTTATACCGGTGGGATACCAGGAGATTTTCCATCGATTTGGTACAACCAAAATACTCGAGTACTAAACGCTAATCCGGCACAAGGACCAGCACGCCATCTTGATTGGGACTATCCAGCAGAGGTAAGAAAACACCCAACTTATGATTCTTTCTGGAAAAAGAGGGCTGCAGCAGAGCGACTACACAAAATTCAGATTCCTGTTTTTTCAATCGGAGTTTGGAAGAAAGTAGATCTACATCTAAACGGCAACATCGTTGGTTGGCAAAGAGCAAGCGGACCGAAGAACCTTCTTGTATTTGGGTCAGCCAACGTACAGGCCGCCGTCCAAGATTATTCAAGCGTCGAATTTCATGAACGTTATCTAAAACCGTTCTACGATCATTATCTCAAGGGTCTCGATACAGGATGGGAAAAAATACCCCCAGTACGCTGGTTTGTAGGTGGCACGGATGACATTCGCGAATCAAATGATTGGCCGCCACCCAAGACACGATGGAAATCGTTCTATCTGGCGGCATCTCAATCTGGCAGCGTCGATTCGCTCAACGATGGAACCCTGCAAAATGAGATTTATAAAGGTAAAGCTTTTACTAACTACCAATACCCCAACCCAGGCTGGCGCATCGGAGTTGTAGGAAATGGAGCAGATGGAAAACCGGACCCTGCAAGACGCGTCCTTACATTTACCTCTCCAGTGCTTAAAGACACGCTTGAGATTGCTGGCCCGTTGAAACTCGTACTTTATGCGTCATCCAGTAATCCAGACACTGATTTCATCGTCAAACTATCAGAACAATTTTCTCAAGATGAAAGCCAGCGCAATCTAGGCATAAACCCGCGTTACCAAATTGTGACCAAGGGATGGTTGCGCGCCTCACATCGGGAATTAGATATCAATCACAGTAGCAAATTTGCTCCTTGGTATAGCCACCGCAAAGCGGAACCAATAATGCCAGGCAAAATATATGCATTTCAAATCGCGATCATGCCTACAGCACATCGTTTTACTGCTGGAAGTCGCATAAGACTAGAGATTGCCAATGGTGATTCAAGTTTGACTGAATTTGTCTTTACACATGAATACGCCCCTTGGAAAGTGGGGCATGATAGCCTTTACCATGGCCCCAGGTACAAATCCCGAGTCTATCTCCCAATATTCTCTAGCTAGCGAATGCGGTCCTTGATACTCACAAAAGAAGCACGAGCACTGGTTGCATCCCAGGTGAAATTTTGAGAGACGACTACATTATTCCAATGGGAATTAGCGTTCGGTCATTGTCATTGTTCTTAACATATCATGTGCCCTACTCACTTGAGAGAAATTGTTGACTGTAAGCGTTGTATCTCTGCGGATACTGCATTACGACTTGAATGCTTTTTTGGTGGTGAGGCTCAGGGTTTGCTAAATTTGCAATCGGCGCGTGAATTTCGATTAGCCGAAAAAAATAATGCAAAGATTATTAAAAAGGAAGTATTGTGTTGACCGGACGAACTTTTGAATAAAGTTTAGGGTCAAAAGGGATGTAGCCCATTTTTACTCCCTGCGTACGGATAGTTCTGTCAGGATTGATTTCAGCGAGGGAATCGTGCTAATGGCTTGGATTGGTCGGCAAGTGTCGTTTTACACGACAGTTGATGCTTGGTGTTGTCCTTTTAAAGGACATAAGCTCATCACCCAGTGAACAAGCGCAACATTCAGGCTAATTGTGATTGATTGCTTTTGGCGAAACCTAGTTTTACAATATTATGAAGCATCAAGTTACAAATGGGGGCTGCAATGAAATTAACGGGTGGTTGTTACTGCAAAGGGATTCGCTACTCATATGAGGGCGAAATTAAGGCGGCTTTGCAATGCCATTGCAGAGAGTGTCAATATATTACGGGTGGTCACCCAAACGCCATAGTGATCTTGGACCTTGATGGATTCAAATATGAAAATGGAACGCCCGCATCATTCAAACGCAGTGACTTAGAAAAGCCTGTCACTCGTTTCTTTTGCTCAACCTGCGGAACCGGAATAGGTACTCAAACGCCAGCAAGACCAGGTTCAATGGTGGTCAAGGTAGGCACTTTAGATGATCCTTCAGTCTACAAACCCAAGCTTGCAATCTTTACTGTGGACAAGCAAGCCTTTCACCACATACCCGATGATGTGCAAGCATTTGAACGTCGACCTGGTTAGAAAATCCCGTAAATAGCTGTGTTGGCGCCAACGTCGGCGTCAACAAGCCCCGGTTACAAAGTTGTCT
>Ga0209190_1002947_pt1 | contig 11338 bp, 13 predicted proteins | sample M_140205_XF_Meta_FD_187315 | JGI IMG/M metagenome (GOLD analysis project Ga0209190, IMG submission 187315) | Freshwater microbial communities from Lake Montjoie, Canada to study carbon cycling - M_140205_XF_MetaG (SPAdes) (version 2) | ecosystem: Environmental > Aquatic > Freshwater > Lake... | reverse complement strand
GGAAATTGAACGTGCCCACACAACAATTTCTAAGCCATTTCCATCAGGTAATGAGAGATCTACAACTATTACTTGCGGATTGGTATGTGCAATCTTCGCGCGAGCTTCTGCAATATTAGCCGCCTCGCCAACGCAAATATGTCCCGCTCGCATCAGTGCAGTTTTTACTCCAGTCCTAACACTTTCATGGTCATCAATTATTAATACTGTTAAAGGTTGCTTCATGAAGGAATTGAGATGTGATAATCAATACCAAGTGACGTACTCGACATAGTCAATGTGCCATCGATTGAGGCGCAACGTTCTTGTATTCCAAGAATCCCAAAACCTTTTCTTTGATTCTCATTCATTCCCTTTCCATTATCGCGATAGGTGTAATTCATTCCAGTATCGCTTTTTTCAATGGATATCTCTATAACGCTAGCCCCAGAGTGCTTAATCGAATTTCGAAGTAATTCACGAGAAATTGCCAATAATTCTTCTTCTGTCTGGGAAGACAGGACATGATCATTACGCACAATTTTTAACTCAACGTCTGATTTCAGTTCAAGCAAGAGAGATCGAAGTGAGTACTCAAAGGAGATCAACTCCTGCGCTCGTAAGTTAAAGATTTCTGAACGAACGCTTTCAATGAGAGTGGACACCTTGAAGAGAATCGTTCGTAGTTCTATTCGAGTAACAGATGGGGTATCGGGTGCAGCGAGAAGCAGATCTAATGAGTACGAAAGCCCCACTAGATCTTGCGCTATACCGTCATGTAACTCTTGAGCGATTTTTATTCGCTCGCGTTGTGTCACCTAATCTGCAAAGAGGGCAGCGATATCTGCTGCGAATTCTTTTCCAATCACGTGGCGCTTTAATGAGAGTTTTGCAGTGAGATGACCACCTGCGATTGTGAAATCAGTTGGCAAAATTCTAAACTTTCGAATTGATTCTGCTCGGCTGACTGCTTTATTAGCTTCATCAACTGCTGTTTGAATCACGGCAATCAGATCTGGATCTGTTGTCAGGTCAGCAAGGGATGCGCCCTCTTTTTTATTTGCAGCAACCCATACTTTTAGCGCATCTTGATCAATAGTTATGAGAGATGCAATAAATGGTTGGTTATCGCCAACTACCATGCATTGGCTGATGAGTGGATGTGCGCGCAATCTATCTTCAAGAACTGCTGGAGCAACATTTTTTCCACCAGCAGTAACAATGAGTTCTTTCTTGCGTCCAACAATGAAGAGGAAACCTTCATCATCTAATTTTCCTAGGTCACCGGAATGAAACCATCGATCTCCGGAAAACACTTCTGCATTCGCAGCATCGTTTTTCCAGTAACCCTGCATAACGATTGGTCCTTTGATGAGAACTTCACCATCTTCAGCAATCTTTATTGTTGTGCCAGGAATTGGGCGACCGACTGAACCAACTCGTATCTCATTTGTGAGGTTAAGAGTTGCTCCAGCTGTTGTTTCGGTTAGGCCATATCCCTCAAGAATTGTGATGCCAGCGCCACGATAGAAGTGACCAAGTCGCTCACCTAGAGGTGCGCCTCCAGAGATAGCAGCTTCTACTCGTCCGCCTAAACCAGTGCGAATCTTTGAATACACAAGCTTGTCAAAGAGTCCGTGTTTTAATTTAAGCGCAGGTGAAATTTTCCCACTCTCAATGCCTCGACTGTATGCAATGGCAATTTCTGCGGCTTTTCTAAATATTTTGCCTTTGCCTGCTGCTTCAGCTTTTGCTTCTGCTCCGTTGTAAACCTTTTCAAAAATACGAGGAACTGCAAGCACGAAAGTTGGTTTAAAGGAGGCAAGATCAATTGGCAAGCGGCCCACAGGATCGCTGCAATGTGCCATATGTAAACCTGCGGCAACAGAACCAATTTGAACCATACGTCCGAAAACGTGTGCGACTGGTAAGAATAAAAGTGTTGATCCGCCAGGCTTGAGGAATAAATCATTTGCACCTTGCACAACGTTTCCGCACTCAGATAGGAAGTTTGCGTGCGTAATTTGAACACCTTTAGGTTTACCAGTTGTACCTGATGTGTAGATAAGTGTCGCTAAAGTTTCAGGCAAAAGCGCTTTTCTACGTTTTTCAATCTCGTCATCGCTTACAGATGCTCCATCGTAGGCAAGTGTTGCCAGAACATTTTCTGTCATAGTCCACATGCGTGTGGTGTGTGATGGTTGAACGGTTTTAACAAGATCACGCAGCGCTGGAGTTTCTACGATAATTGCCACCGCACCTGAATCGTTGAGAATCCAATCAATTTGTTCAGCTGATGACGTGTCATAAATTGGAACAACACAACCGCCGGCATACCAAATTGCAAAATCTAAAATCGTCCATTCATAACGAGTGCGAGACATGATTGCTACTCGATCGCCAATGTTTATCCCTGCAGCAACGAGACCTTTCGCAGTTGCACGTACTTCGGATTCAAACTCTTTGGCCGTAACACTCTGCCAACCATCTCCGAGTGCTCGTGAAAGCATGATGCGTTCAGGTTCGAACCACGCACGTTCTGATACAAGATTTGTAAGGTTTCCAGCGCTGGCAATCGGCACAAGGGCCGGAACTGAGATCTCATTCATGTGGCCAACGCTAGCGCCAATGGGTTATTTTGCGAAAGAGGCATTACTTAACGGTAGCCTGTGCCTATGAGCGACTTAAGCACTTCAACCATTTCCATTGACGCACCAGTTGACGCGGTCCGAGCCATCCTTTTTGATTTGGCGGGTTACCCAAGCTGGTCAACTGCAATTAAGAGCGCCGAAGTTAAGGCCACTGATGATCAGGGTCGAGCAACCAGTGTGAAAGTTTCTATTGACGCGGGCATGATGAAAGACCGAGTGCTTCTAAATTACGACTGGAGCAGCGCGCCAGACAAACTTGAGTTCTCTATGGAAGACGCAGACTTATTAACAGCGATGAATGGTGCGTACATCACTAAAGCCATCGATGCAGATACAACATCTGTTACATACGAACTTGGCGTTGAAATTTCTCTACCAATCCCAGCGATGATGCGTACAAAGGCCGAAAAAGCCACAATCGATCAGGCCCTGGCGCAGCTCAAAGCACACGCTGAAAACTAGTTCTTTCCACATCACCTATGTCACTCACAATTGGAATTGACGTTGGCGGAACTAAATTATTAGGTGGCGTTGTCGATGAAAACGGAAATGTGCTTTCTCATGCACGAAGTGAAACACCGCGCGAAGGTGGCCGCAAATTACTTCAAAATATTGCAGATCTAGCAAAAGAATTAATTGCTGATAATAAAATTCAAGCAGTAGGACTTTCTGCAGCCGGCTTCGTCTCATCTGATAGAAAAACAATGTTAGCAGCGCCAAATATTGCCGACTGGAATGGCGTTAATCTTGATAAGGAATTAAACGAATTAATTGGCTTGCCAGTTGTCATTGAAAATGATGCAAACGCTGCTGCGTGGGGCGAAGCAAAATTCGGAGCGGGCAAGAATCAAGATCACGTAATGCTGCTGACAATTGGAACGGGCATTGGCGGCGGCTTAGTTGTTAATGGAGATCTGTATCGCGGAGCATTTGGTGTAGCCGCTGAATTCGGTCACTTGCGTGTAGTTCCAGAGGGACACTTATGTGGTTGCGGCGCACGTGGGTGCTTTGAGCAATACGCATCTGGAAATGCTTTATTACGCCACGCGCGTGAAGCCATTGCAGCCAGTCCAGAACTTGCACGAAATCTTTTATCACGTGGTGACGGAACTATTAATGGATTAACAGGCACTGCAATCACCGATGCTGCGCGAGATGGTGACCCCGTAGCACTTGCTGCGTTTAATACAACAGCGCAGTGGCTGGGCGCAGGTATTGCATCTTTAAGTGTTGTGCTTGATCCACAATTCGTAATCATCGGCGGGGGAGTAGTTGATGCTGGCGATATTTTGCTCAAGCCAACTCGTGAAGCCGTTGCTCGTTATATGCCTTTTGCTGGAAAACATCCGTACCCAGAAATTATCCCTGCGGCCCTTGGTAATAAAGCCGGCCTGATTGGCGTTTCTGATTTAGCTAGACGTTAATTTCTTGAATAGTTAAAGCTCCACTCCGTCTTCTCTATTATTTTCATGTCGCAGCCAACGTTTGATTGCTAGACGAGCACTGGCAATGAAGTTTCTTATTCCGTGCCATGTGGGATTTGGCTCTTCAAAATGGTTGTCATCGAACTTATCTGCATTTTCTAAATCATCTAAGTATGTATTTGGCGTGGATTCATCAAGTGATAAACCCGCAACCATAGATTCAAACTCTGAATTTATGAGATCCATCTCATCATCGTTTGGATCCTTAGGTGCTGGGGTATCGCTCACGCTCAAATAGTGGCACAGGCGTTGGTATCCACTAAATTAGGAGCACTAGATTTGAGTGAAATTCTTGAACGAGGAGGAGCGAAGATGAATGTAAACAATCTTCCGTACGGGATTCTCCGTGCATTCCTGACTCCATTTTTGATGTTGGCTTTTCGTCCCAAGGTAACTGGTTTAAGAAATGTCCCAGCTAGCGGTCCAGTCATCATCGCCAGTAATCATTTATCTTTTAGCGACTCAATTTTTATGCCACTTGTGGTTCCGCGTAAAGTAACTTTTCTTGCAAAGTCTGAATATTTCACATCTCCTGGACCAAAGGGTTTACTCAAGAAGTTAACTTTTATTGCACTTGGCCAAGTACCCGTTGACCGCTCGGGTGGACGACGAAGTGAAGCGGCGCTCATTACTGGGTTACAGGTTTTGGCCGAAGGGGAGTGTTTAGGTATCTACCCTGAAGGAACACGCTCTCCTGATGGTCGCTTATATAAGGGACGCAGTGGAATTGCTCGCTTGGCAATTGAATCAGGTGCGCCAATTATTCCAGTTGCAATGTTTAACACTGAAAAAATTCAACCAACCGGCAAAGTTATTCCAAAAATTATGAGAGTTAAAATGATTTTTGGTGAGCCAATGTATTTCGAAGGTGACTCATCTGATTTACTGCATTTGCGAGATGTCACTGATCAGATCATGAAAAAGATTCAAGAAATGTCTGGCCAGGAATATGTAGATATTTATGCCAGCCGTAAAAAAGATGAACTCAAAGACGAATCTGAGTATTAATTATCGATTTCGGCTCGCTGCACTAAGTAATTGCACGTTGGACACTTAGGTCCAGCATCAGGAAAATCTCCTTCTAACACATTTATGAGATCTTCAATCAACGCCATAAATTGTGCTTCATCTCGTTCTACGGGCAGATAATGCTGGGCTGCAAAGAAACCTTGTTTTTCTTTGATATCAAATGCTGCATTCGGATTCCAGACAAGTAATCCCATCGTTGCCACACTTACAGCAGCGCCTTGAAGTGGATTTTCCAGTGAGTGCGCGTAAGCCTCTAATTGCGGTGCATAGAATTCGCCATTATCTCGAGAGCTATCTGAAACCTTGCAATCGATAAGGGCCACAGTGCCATCTTCATTGCTCGCAACTAAGTCATATTTCCCGCGTATGTGCCATCTTGTTTCGAATCCATTTAACTTAATGGGCTTACTTTTCACCCACCCGCTCCATTGTGTAACTTTTCCTGGGCGAAGTGATGGGTGTAAATCTTGCATAGATGCCCCACGAAAGTGTTTTTCTTGTAGATCGGCCAATGTGCCAACTAAAGGAAATGCCCCGGGCATAGTTACTTTGAACCAGTATTTAATCCATAGACATCTCTTACATGTAGATAATCCAAAGGTGAGATCTGATGGAGAGATAAATTCTGTGGCTGGGGCTGCTGGTTTATTCATGAATGAATCTTCTCGCTAAGCACTGACAATTGCAGCGATCAGAACTGAAAATCCGAGAATAATCATGACTGTTCCGCCAGTTGCGCGTAATTTTTCTAATCTTTTCGGATCAGTTGCTAACCATTGACGTGCGGTTCCGGCCAGTAAACCCCAAGAACCATCAGAGATAAATGCCAAAATTGAAAATATTCCACCGAGAAAAATTAGTTGAAGTGCAACGCTTCCTTTTTCGCGATCAACAAATTGCGGCAAAATTGCGGCATAAAAAACTAATCCCTTTGGGTTAAGTGCTCCCACCCAAAATCCATCGCGCATTGAACGCGCAATACCCGGTGCAATCTCTCCTTGGTTGCGCATATCTTCGGCGTGCACTCGACGATGTCTAATTGCATCCACGCCTAAATACATCAGATATAAACCACCGCCCCATTGAATAGCGGCATATGCAAGATCTGATTTCTGAAGTATTGGTCCTAGACCGATTGCCACAAGAGTTGAGAGTGCAAATGCACCTGTGACATTTCCAGCCACCGTAAAGACTGCGGTTTTCCTGCCCCAGGCAATTGCGCGAGCTATAACAAATAAAACACTTGGACCTGGCGCCAAGATGATCACCATCGCGGCCACGATGTATTCAGGTAGCCGCGATGGAATCACCATAGATTTATCTTACTTACTTGCGAGAGTTTGCGAGTGCATTCAGTACGCGGTGACCAACTACTGCAACCAAGGTTGCGTTGATGATTCCGCTGAATGTGTAATCGCCAGATGTCCATGACATATCTGAAATACCGATGATCAAAGCAGATGCTGCGATCAAGAGGTTAATAGAGTTAGAAAAATCAACTCGACTATCAATCCAAATACGCGCACCAAGAACACCGATCATTCCGAAGAGTGCTACTCCAACGCCACCGAGTGCTCCAACTGGAGTTGCACTCAATACTGCGCCGAACTTAGGGGATAGAGAAAGCACGATTGCACCAACGCCTGCGATCCAATAAGCAGCTGTTGAATACACACGAGTAGCAGCCATAACACCAATGTTTTCAGCATATGTAGTTGTACCTGAACCGCCACCTGCACCAGCAAGTGTTGTTGCAAGTCCATCTGCCATTAGAGCTGTTCCCATTTGATCATCAAGGTTTTTACCTGTCATTGCAGATACCGCCTTAACGTGTCCAACGTTTTCCGCGATCAATACCAAGACAACTGGCAAGAAGAGAACGATGGCTTTTGAATCAAATGTTGGTGAAGTAAATGATGGCATTGCAACCCATGAGGCTGAGCTAATTCCATCAGTCTTTACATCGCCCATAATGAGCGCAACCACGTAACCAATAACCAAACCAGCAAAGATGCTGATGCGATTAAGGAATCCGCGTGAAAGTGCTGAGACCACACCTATTGAAGCGAGTGTGATGATGCCAATTGTTGGTCCGGCTATGAAGTTATTTTTCGCAGCACCTGCCAAGTTAAGACCAATGACCATAACAATTGTTCCTGTAACAACAGGAGGCAAGAGCCAGTTAATCCAACCGATGCCAGCTTGGCGAACGATCAAACCAACGGCTGCAAGGATTAAACCTGTGACAACTACGCCACCGAGTGCAGCGCTCATTCCGCCACCAGTTTTAGCAGCAGCAATTGGTGCTAAGAATGCAAAGGATGAACCTAGATAGCTAGGAACTTTGTTTTGAGTAAGTGCTAGGAATAGAAGCGTTCCGATTCCAGAGAAGAACAACGTTGTAGTTGGTGGAAAACCAGTAATGATTGGGACGAGGAAAGTTGCACCAAACATCGCAGCAATGTGCTGCACACCAACGCCGATTGTGCGTGGCCATGTGAGGCGCTCATCTGTGGATACGACATCTCCGTGAGCAACATTCTTTCCGTTGCCATGAAGTTTCCATGAGAGCAGGGACATGAGAGTTCCTTCCATACATAGGCGGGGTAAACGCCCTTAGAGGCGGGGAAGTCCGTTCTCTAGGGTAGGTGCGTCCCCATGGCTACCTAGGCGTACGCCACGCCGTATCTGAACGGGTGGCGCGAGGCGAGTTGCCTGCCGCCTGCGTATCGGGTTAACTAGCGCTTCGTTATATCGAATCGATATAACCACCGATAGCTCAAGGCCGGATCAGATGAGGGGAGAGTTCAAATGCGCTCGCGCAGTGAATCACTCGAATTCGCTCTCCTCGGACTTTTGTCTCAGAGCCCGCTTCACGGTTATGAGCTTCGAAAAAGAATGAGCGCAATCTTTGGTCCATTTCGCGCACTCTCGTTTTCAGTTCTCTATCCGCAATTACGCAAAATGATGGAAGCCGGACTTATCGATGCATCCGTTGCAGATACATCTCGGCGCTCGCGAATTGTTTATGTGATCACAGCAAAAGGGACAGCACGTTTTGAAACTCTGGCAGAGACAGTAAGTCCAGATACATGGGAAGACGAAGGTTTTGAAATTCGCTTTGCATTCTTTGGTCCAACATCGACTAAGAATCGCGTACGAATTTTGGAAGGCCGACACCGTCGGTTGAAAGAGAAAGCAGAGATTCTGCGTGGAGAACTTGAAAAATCTCCAGTAGGAATCGATAAATATCTCGAAGAGTGGCGTCGTCACTCTTTGGAATCAGCACAGCGAGAAATCGACTGGCTGGAAGACATGATCAAAACCGAGAGGAAATAGAGTGAAAATAACAACCGGTAAAGGCGATATCCGAGTTGCAATCGTTGGCGTTGGAAACTGCGCTAACTCTCTAGTTCAAGGCGTTGTCTATTACAAGGATGCTGCCCGCGACCAAGAGATTCCAGGACTCATGCACGCTGTTGTTGGGGGATACCACATCAATAACGTCAAGTTCGTTGCGGCTTTCGATGTTGATAAGAAAAAAGTTGGTCTAGATATGGCAGATGCCATCTGGGCGAGTGAAAACAACACTATTAAATTCGCCAATGTTGATAAAACAGGCGTCGAAGTTTTGCGTGGAGTTACACATGATGGCCTCGGTCGTTATTACCGCGAAACAATCGAAGAATCACCTGCAGCGCCAGTTGACGTTGTAGCTGTCCTGAAAGAAGAGCAAGTAGATGTACTTATTTGCTACTTGCCAGTGGGATCAGAAGTTGCTGCAAAGTTCTATGCACAGTGTGCAATTGATGCAGGATGTGCTTTTGTTAACGCACTTCCAGTCTTTATTGCATCTGACCCAGTATGGGAAAAGAAATTCGCTGATGCAGGCTTGCCAATTGTTGGCGATGACATCAAGAGCCAAGTAGGTGCAACCATTACGCACCGAATCATGGCTAAGTTGTTCCAAGATCGCGGTGTTCACCTCGATCGCACCTACCAATTAAATGTTGGTGGAAACATGGACTTTAAGAACATGCTTGAGCGTGATCGCCTTGAGTCCAAGAAGATTTCAAAGACAAATTCAGTGACTTCACAACTTCATCATGATCTCGGAGAAAAGAATGTTCACATCGGACCTTCTGATTACATTCCTTGGTTAGATGATCGAAAGTGGGCCTACGTTCGCCTCGAAGGTCGTGCTTTCGGTGATGTTCCTCTAAATCTTGAGTACAAACTAGAAGTATGGGATTCACCAAACTCTGCTGGTGTAATCATCGATGCGCTTCGTTGCGCAAAGATCGGTCTTGATCGCAAGATTGGTGGAGCACTACTTTCACCATCTAGCTATTTCATGAAAACTCCACCAACTCAATACACTGACGAACAAGCACACGTAAAGACTGAAGATTTTATTTCAGGAAAGCTTGATCGCTAAATACTAAATACTCTCGGTTAAAGAAAAACCCCCCTGACAATAGTCAGGGGGGTTTTTACTTCCCTCACGGAGAGTTGAGGGTTAAATCGTCGCCTCTTCAGGAGTGCGACGAATATGAACTATCCCCGCTATTGAGAGAAGAAGAAGCAAGATGCCTCCGACTAGTGAAGCCAGTGCAGCGATGGCTGCAATATTTCCAAGAGTTCCGAATGCGTATGCTTCAAGGAGAAGTCCACGCAATGTATTTCCCATAAACAATGTTTGGCGAAGATCGCCAAGTTTTGCAATTTCTTCAGGAGTTGCAGTGCCGCTCTTCGCAGCGCCCATATACATTCCAGAAACTTCTGAATAGGTTGCTTCTTTTCCAACACCAGCTTTAGCAGCGCCCTTCATGTGTTCCCAAATGTAAAGATCTGCAAAATCTTTTGCCATAGGACCAGTAGTTACTTGCATATCTGCCCATTTAGCTAATTGATCTTTAGTCGCAGGTGGCATAGCTTCGGCTGCAGGAAATGAAATATCTTGATTCTCAAGTTGGCTCTTTACGGAGTCTTGTGCAAATGTTGCGCCCCAGTTGAGAAGTCCTGATAGTACGAGTAGAAATACTGAAAGTCCGAATCCTACGAATGTTACGATCTTGTCAAATGTCTTGCGTCTCATTTTTTCTCTCCCATTTTTAATTGTTGTGTAGTTCGTGCAATTTCTAACTACATGACAATTAAAGACCTGCTAGAGAAAATGAGTTTTAATTTTGATGGTGCTGGCTCTCAGCGAGATGTGAAGTGTGTTACGAATTAATCATGACGATGACAAATTGATTTGCCATCTGATCCCATCTCAAAGTGCCTGCACTCAATTTCTAATTTATCGAAGGCGTCATCCCCGTAATGGGTGCGAAAAGCCAATGCAAGCAATACGCGGGTGTTAGTTTCATGATCGGATTTAATGGAAAAAGCTTTCGCCGCTCGTGAGACGGTATTTTCCACAACTTTTTCGGTGTGGGCAGTGTCATGTGCAATCGCGGCATTAGATTTACCTTCACAGAGCAACCCAAGTACCAGCTTCTCAAAAGGCGTTAACTCGCGCGTTGCAATTCTTATTCTCTCCATGTGGACCTCTCCGTGGTCGTGTACCTATTGTCTACCTTCGCAAGGCATATGCGATACCTCTAAGATGCTCGGATGAGCGAAATCTTGACTACAAGCGCTGAGCAAATCCTCACAATTAGCTTTAATCGTCCCGCAAAGATGAATGCGCTGACTCGAGACATGTATGCCGGATTAGCAACTGCGCTCAATGAGGCTGCTGGAGATTTTGGAATTCGGGCTGTAATTCTGACAAGCGAAGGTGATCATTTCACTGCTGGAAATGACATCGGAGATTTCATGTCGAATCCTCCGACCGAGAGTGATTCAGATGTCGCTAAATTTTTGGCAGCGCTATTGGATTTTCCTAAACCTTTGCTTGCTGCAGTTAAAGGAAATGCAGTCGGAGTCGGAACAACCATGTTGTTGCATTGCGATGTAGTGGTCGCATCTCCTACGGCAAAGTTTTCTATGCCATTTACTTCACTGGGATTAGTTCCCGAAGCTGGATCTAGCTATCTCTTTCCACGGCTAGTTGGGTATCAAAGAGCGGCACAAATTTTTATGACCGGAGAGTCATTTGATGCCAATGCGGCAAAAGAGATGGGACTTGTGGCGCAGATTGAAAGCGAACCAATTTCTGCAGTAACCACAATTGCCAAGCACATTGCG
>Ga0209190_1002946_pt1 | contig 11340 bp, 12 predicted proteins | sample M_140205_XF_Meta_FD_187315 | JGI IMG/M metagenome (GOLD analysis project Ga0209190, IMG submission 187315) | Freshwater microbial communities from Lake Montjoie, Canada to study carbon cycling - M_140205_XF_MetaG (SPAdes) (version 2) | ecosystem: Environmental > Aquatic > Freshwater > Lake... | reverse complement strand
GCCGTCGTGAAATGTGTTGTGGATTGTTTGCGGGGACAGTCTTGTTTTGAGGCTGGGGAAAGCGATGTGGCATCGGCGTTGGCTGATGTGGCCATGAAATGTCCTCCAGTCGTGATTGATCTTCACGGACGTCGGTGGCCTCTAGGTCTTGACGAATACAGGCGGATTGGGTTCGAAATGGGGGTGTTTAACCCAGAAAAGGATCTGCTGTCAAAAGCACGTGAGATGGTACTCAAACAATTTCGGAAGCCGGCAGGTCAAATCAAAGGAGGAAAAAAGATTATTCGGTTGACCATCTTAGTCATTGATGAGATTGACAGTGCGCCTGAGCGCGAGATTGTGGAGCTGCTGTCGATAGCTGGAGATGGCTGTGGGGGTGACGGACTTGACCCCTCCCGTGCTCTGGATGACAGAGTGTGTGTCAACGACTCTTCCTTGATTGTAATCGGGATTGCAAACAAACTAAACTTCCCGAACACACTTCGGGAATTGCATGTGACGTCGAGGCCAAAGATAATTGTCTTCGAACCGTACGATGACACTGCATTGACGAAGATTTTGAACATGAGATCATGCGGTTTGTTCGATTTGCAAGGAGCAAAAATGATCGCAAGAAAGGTTGCTGGGAAATCAGGTATTTCATTGTGGTTTCTTTGTGTTCTTCTTTTTTAAACGCTATTTTTGTCTTTATGAACAGGTGACGCCCGCACTGTCTTGCAGCTAGCCGACAAGTGTTTAGACGAGGCTTTGAATGGATTCACAGGTCAAATAACCGTCGTCGACTCTTCTTCGTTTTGATTTCATTTTTCATCTCCCCTCATGCAGGAAGTCTTTTGGATTCTGTTCGTGAAATTGTGAAACTCGGTGTTGTTGCGTCTACTTGCAGAACTCTTGGGTACGACGCCGGTAAAGAAGAAAATGTGCTCAAACACTTGACGGTGGATGCGATGTTTCTTCTGGTGTCTCTTATTGTCAGCGACTGCGGAATGCAGGAGCCTGCAACTGTTCACGACATGTTCAGATTCTATAACAGCTATCGCGCCGAAAAGCACTTGAAACTGAGCAATCAAATGAGCTTGTTGATGTTGATATCTGAGTTAGTGCAAAAGGATATTCTCCAAGGTGGAGCAAGTCGATTCAACAAGAAATTCGGCAGAGACCCCACGGAGGTGAGGATTACGTTGCACTCGACATTTGTGTCTCGACAAACTCTTTTCTTCATTCCACTCAATATTTGTGCTCTGATAATTGTTTAATTTGCTGTGGGTATTTGTGGACAGGCTGAGTATAAATTGAGAGTGAGCCCTGTTAATGTCTATAAGGTGGAGGGACAGCTGGAAATGCATCGCAATGTTTTGCGCACATACATTCTCAGAAACAGTCTCAGTGTCGGTGACGATGTCAGCATCGACAGATGAGTTTCCACGGCAAGATCGTGTTCCCTCATACCACAGATAGCCCACATAGCCCGTGCCGTGGTTCATGGCGCTGGTGCAGCCAGTCCGACCTCAACACCAAAGCCAAGTCCAACACAGAAGATCTGGCAGAAGCCAGTAGCTACCGCGAGACAATAAAGCAAATCCTCCTCTTCATCATCATTATCAACATCTTCTTCATCTTCATTTTTTTCCCTTTCTTCTCGACAAAGGCAACAGCAACGGCAACAGCAAAGGCAAAGGCAACGGCATATTTAAAATTTATGTGGCCACTTTGGCAAAGGGTTAGCGCTTGTAATATGGGGTGTAACTTGATCAAAAAAATGACGAGCACGTTTGCCTGTTTCATCGTCTTCGGAGTTATCGGTGACTTTCTTCGAAGTGTATGTTCCATCCAAAGGATATTTTTGATCAGTGCATAAGGTGGAATTCGATGCGGTGAATTTTCGCCAATTGCAGAGTCCATCCATGCCGTCAATGACCAAATATTTGCTTCCGCGATGACACAAGGACCAAGAGAAGATGGCAAAAGTGAACTTTTCAAAAGGAAAGCGATATTCAATGAATTGATGAATCATCCCTGGCAGCGTTTCGCAGTTGAGGTGCCAAAGTTGTGGAAGCGGATGAGTGCCGGGGGTGGCAATTAGTTCGCCGCCATGTAAAAAAAGAATTGTGCTGACAGGTCCAGCCGGCGTGACAGGTGCCTTGAATAAAAAGTGAGAATAGAGTTGAAAGCAACACAACAGCTGCTGTACCTCTTCAAAAAACGCATCAATATGTACATATTGATCCGTCGCTCGAGGTTTGGTTATGATGTCGAGGACCTCAGTTGGTTCGTGAAAGACTCGGAGAGGTCCATCTGGCTTTTGTAAATTTGACGTCAACATCCGCAAGGCGCTTTGGTTCCCAGCAAGGAAATGGAGATTTAATTCGCGCATGATTTCGAAAAATTTTGAATGCAGACTCTCAGTTGGGTAGTTTGTTTCATGTTTCATCATCCGCAGGTTGTCTCCCAAGGCCGTTGACATTGGTTCATTAACATACAAAAGGAGCATTTCGTCCAAGGTTTTGCCAAGTAAAGACGCTTCATCATGACCACGCTGGATCAAAGATGCTGCGCGAGCAGTGTAAGCTTCATTGGGTTTCAATTTTACTAAACCGAGCTCGATGAAATTGGCAATGGCCTCTTCTTTTTGCTCGAAATTGAAACTAAAATGGTCAACCATAAGGTCAACAAAATTTGATTTGCTGAAGAGAGAGAGAAGTGAGAGAAAAGAGAGATAAGAGAAAGAGAGAAAGAGAAGAGAGAGTGAAGAGAAAGAACATAGAGTGAAGAGAAAAAAGATAGCTAGAGAAAGAAGATAGAGAGAGAAGAGAGAGAGAAGATAGAGAGAAAAGAGAGAGAGAGAGAGAAGAGAGAGAGAGAAGAGAAACAAACTTTGTTTTGCTGGTGTCTCCCCCCTTTTTGGGAGCTCTCTTCCCCCCCTCCCCCTTTTTGGGAGTAACTTTTCCAGGTGGTTTGGTAGTTTTAGGAGCTGTAGAATTTGCCCAATTTGTCGCCATTTTTGTGGGTGATTGATTTGAGGATTCGGAAGCTGTACGAGTCGAACTACGCAGCCCAATGTGAAAAAGCGATGGTGCATCAACTTCTTTTGTTGTTGACGATGGAGAAACCACTTGAACTTTCCGTTGTGGACCTGGAGAACTATCCTCGTCTCCACAGGTAGACAGACAGACAGACAGACAGACAGACAGACAGACAGACAGACAGACAGACAGACAGACAGACAGACAAAGAGAGACAAAGATAGAGAGAGGGAAAGAGGGAGAGAGATATAAGGAGAGAGATAGAGGGAGAGAGAGAAAGAAAGAAAGAGAGACAGAGCAACAGAGAGAAAAAGTGTGTTGTGTCGAAAATGAGGAACCTTTGCTTTGCTGTGATGATCCTTCTCCTTCACCTATCTTCACCCTCTTCTTTGCTTTGTCCTTGAGAGGGAGAGTGTGAGTGAGAATGGAAGAGAGAGACAGAGAGAGAGAGCAACAGAGAAAGAAAGAGAGACAGACAAAGAGAGAGAGAGAGAGAGAGAGGAAGAAAAAAAGAGAGAGAAAGAGATAAAGAGAGAGACAGACACTGTCACCTTCTATTTTGAGAGAGATTGAAGAGAGACAGACAGAGAGACAGAGAGAGCGAAGATTGAGATGAAGAAAAACAGAGCGAGAGAGAGAGAGACAAACAAAGAGAGAGAAAGAGAAAGAAAAAGAGAGAGATAGATAGAGACAGACAGACACCGTCACCTTCTATTTCACCTCTTGCGCCTGCAGACATAAACGACAACGACATTGCGGGTTCTATAGAGAGAGACAGACAGAAAGACAGAGAGAGAGAAGATTGAGAGGAAGAAAGACAGAGCGAGAGAGAGATACAGACAAAGAGAGAGAGAGAAACAAAAAGAGAGAGATAGAGAGAGAGATAGAGAGAGAGAGAGAGACAGACACCGTTACCTTCTATTTCACCTCTTGGTGCGCCTGCAGACATAACCGACAACGACATTGCGGCTTCTTCGGTTGATGGTGACGATGAGGCCATTAATTTTCGTTTACGATCAGGGGATCGCGGTGCGCCTTCTCCTTCGCGTTTTCGTTCTTCGCGTTTTCCTTCTTCGCAAAGACCACCGACGGAGAGGATAATTTTGAGATTACTAATGGCGGTGAGCGGATTGATGAATCATGCAGTGGAAAATACCTTCACTCTCCTCCTCCAGGGAAAACTTTTCCTCTTCAATAGCTGCGGATGCATCAACGCCTTCTCCATCGCCTCCTTCACCGTCTGCCCCCTTTCTTTCACCTCTTGCACCCATGTCTCCTTCACCTTCTGTGCCCACGCCTTCTTCGCGTTTTCCTTCTTCGCAGAGACCACCGACGGAGAGGATAATTGTGAGATTCGTGATGGCGGTGAGCGGATTGATGAATCATGCATTGGTGCAAATACCTTCACTCTCCTCCTCAGCATATCCGTCCTCGCCTTCTTCATCGTCACTATATTCTGTACTTTCTTGAATACGACATCGAGAAATTTTTGCGTTGTGTTTGTTCACTTGGTAATAAACTTTTTTTCGAATTTGTTCGTAGGCTAAAAGAAGTTTTCCTTTCTCAATCTTTTCTTCCTTGCTCAGATAAGTTTTGAAAGCTCTTATTATTTCAGAACCAAGTAGTTTTTTGTTGCACAAATGTCTCCATTGAGAAGTCAAAGTTTCTGGAATAAAATGATTTGGTAGTTCCTTTGCAAACACTGACACCATTCCTGCCAGCAATTTTGTGAGCTCTTTGAGGGCTATCGACAAAACTGTAATTCCATCAACAAAAGAAGGTTTTAAATCTTCGAGCCCTTTTTCAAAAATAGCATAACTTGGCTTTGCAATTTGTTTCTACGAATAATCTTCCAATGTCCTTTTCATCCCAGTCCTCTCCCTTAACCATTTGCACCATTCCTTCCCATCGTGTACATCGTTTAGTCCGTTTACTCATCCGTGTTGATTGTCACCAACCAAAATAGCCGAAACTGACTACTTTAGTCTATTATCCGCAAATGGTCAGTTTTGGCTTTTTTGTCGCATCACCAAGTTGTTCCCACATTGCCACACATACAATGTTTTCATTGTGATTTGTTTTCTTCGTAAGCAATTTTGCATCTTTTCATGTTAATCATTTGGCTGAGATTGAGGTTAAGATTGTCTCCCAAGAGGCCTAGGGGGCAAGGAGGCGAGGGGGCATGGGGCCGAGGGGCAAGGAGCCAAGGGGCCAATTTATATATAAATCATTCGTAAAACAAATCTAAACTATCGCAAAGAATGACAAAAGTCAAAAAATCATCAACTAAAGTCTAGGTTGTCGTCATCTTCGTTTGTGGCCTTTTCTTCTTCGGTTGTCAGCTGTCCAAAAAATTCATCGGAAATTTCGGAATAATCTGAACCAGGCTTTGACGCGGAAGATTGTAATTTCTTTACAACATTCTCCAATTCTTCAGTAGTGCTAAAAATATTATGATCCCCGCCCGGTATGTTCCCTGAAAAGTAGGAGTTATATGGGGCATTCACTGTTTTCACACAACGGCTAAACGGAAAGTTAAACCAAGACCGGGCTTTGTAATCACTGGTTGTTTCAATACGAGAAACAGTTAGATCAGTCGAGATCATGAAAGCCGGACGAAAAATACAACTCAACGGCAACAGATCCAAAGAAAGTCGACCTGATGCGTCCACCTCAAAGATGTACTTGTTGAACGGAAAATAATTGGATGCAATCGGGCATTTCACCAAACGTGCTACACATGCAAAAAGAACACGACGACCTAAAGCATGATTGGAAGATGCTTGTGAACAACATTCTAAGATTGCAAATATCTTAACAAAAGTAGTTTCTCCTTGGTCCACAGTGTACTTTACTTCCAAGAAACTGAATGTATGTTCAGGCACTCGCACATTATCGAAATTGTGCTTGTTTCGAGTACAAGCCAAGCACGCACGAACAAAAAATTCCTTGATCCCTGTTGCAGCATGCCCTGAGCAATACACGCCATGTACAGCATTCAACGAAGCGGAAAAATCTCTCTGTTTCTCTCCAAAAAAAATATCAAACCAAGTTTTGAAACCAGAATCCACGCAAGATTTTCGCAAGAGAAGATGATACATTTCCTTGAACGTTAACAGAGGATGAATAAACGGACTCAGAGCACACTGATCATCGGAAATGTTGATTCCTATTCTGGCAGACGTGGGCAATGATTTCAATTCTGAAGCGCCCATGTTCATTGATCTCACAAAAGACAACCGATCTTTTGACAACTCTTCACCAGGCCCAAAACCAACGGCATCACCAGCGGCATCACCAGACCCAAAACCAACGGCATCAACTAGCTTCGACTGTACAACCTTATTTATGCGGTTGGAGACGACACGCTCTTGCATTTCCAGTAAACATTCTGAAAAACTATTTTCCATCGCATGTTTCAACATTTCTAATTCTGTTGTAGCGAGGACTTTGCTGCATTTCTTAAACGCAACCTTGACTGTCTGTTGGAGATCATGCTCCCCAATTTGAGTATCCCAAGATTTTGAATCAACGCCAAGTCTTTCCATTTGCGCAGGAATGTGCGTGAGTAAATGCTGTTTGATGTTTCGTGAACATTCAATGAGTCCTGGGTTTTTTTTGCTTGTTTTCAGCACATCACACATCCTCAACACGACCTGTTTCATGTCGAAAAGTTGAACTACATTCACGTTCGCTGCATCAATAAGTTTGCCCAATTGGTCCAAATCAGATGAAGACAAAACCTTTGCTGAACATAGGAAGTGAACATCAAGAGCAGATATGATGACCTCGACAATGATTGCATGAGGATTGTAAGTAACACCGTGATCTGTTTCGACACATTTTGTATTGGGTAAAATACTTCCCACGCCTCCGCAACCAAAACAACACAGCATTTGAAACAACATGGTCGGAAAGTGCCACGCTGGAAAACCACCACTAAACATTCCAACTCCCGCGCCTGGCTTTCCGCCTTTGAGAGCTTCTGATTTCATGAATGAAGTTGCTCCTTTAGGAAAACGATGCCACTTCACAGGGAAAAGAGCATGAAAACGTGGAAACGCAGACATGAGTGCATCGAGCCTCTTCGCACAACCCTTGAAGAGAGTAAACATATGGTTTTTGGATTTGGATATCGCAAGCACTATTTGTAAAACCCAAGAAGCAATATATTCTAGCATTCCTTTTAGCAAAGTGTGCAACAGGTCAACGCTCAAAGCCATATAGAAGTTGTTGAAATCTTTGGGCACATGCATGTGCAGCTGCGGTAACTTCATTCGTCCTGGAAGCACATTGCATTCTTTCCCTTGTCTCTGCATTTTTTTCTCAGTTATTGTTAATCTTCTGGTGATTGACCCTTTCAAACCCTTAATTGTGCGGGTAATTTGCAAGGCCTCAAGATGCGTTGAAAGATGTGCCATCATATCTTGGTTCCGTGGCACGATCAATTGTTTCTTGGAAATAACTGAACAATCGAATGTCATGCAGCATCGGCAAGGACTGCACATTGCCATCGGAGAAACGCCTGCAATTCCATGCTGCGCAGCACTGTCACCCATGGAATGGCTGAAATATGGAACCATATTTTGAATCACGGAAGAATCAAGGTCTTTCCCAATTCGGACTTTCAGACCGCAATGTTGGTATTGAAGAATAGGCTCCATGACACGAAAAATATATGAATCCATCGCCTTCCTCAGCATCAAGTTGTTAATGCAACGGAGGCTCTCTTTGGAAATTGTCCCACCGTTCTCTTCAATAATATCACCTAACTCTCTTTGAGTATATGGCAATTTCAGCGGGCAATATCCCAAAAGGACAGACCGATAACAAGTCCCTGTCACATTCATAATGTTCATAAACAGAGGACAAGCAGATCTGGTTGTGCTGCAATGAGATGCGTCAGTATATATGCCAACCATAAGAGGGAAAAATGATGGACCAAATCTTTTCGTCGTCAACTCACAATAGCTTTGGAAAAGTGTCCCTGAAGGATATGATGAAAATTGCCGCAGTCCATCCACTCCATATTCCAGCAGAGGTACAATGTGAAAGTTTGCGTTCATGACGCTGAGAAGGTAATCGCCAATGCGTGTCATAATGTTAACATAGTAACAACGCGTTGCATTGAGAAGTTTCCCTGTTCCATCAGATTGTGGAAATGGATTTGGGAGAGCATAGGGAATGTCGAGCTTAACAATGGGAGTAATATCTTTCAATCCACCGATGCACATATCTTTCAAGGATTTCCATGACTTGTAAATGGTTCTTGTCTTGTCTCCCCTGACCATGAAAACTTCGTGGATGCACTCCAAAAACAAATCTCCATCTTTGGTGCTGAACTGCATGTGAGTCCCAAACTTGTTCAAAAGAAACGCAATCTTTGTGGATCTACCCTTGCGAATTTTCCGTTTTCTGGACAATTCTTTCTCCCTCTTTTTTTGATGATCCAAAACGAAGTCGGAAGGAGGGCCATTGATGTGAAAGTTGTCATGATAGATTTTTTCAGGCTCATCTGAAAGTTGCTCGACAGAAGAGGGCAGGCCGACAATTTCGCCTCCGCCTCCGCCTCCCACTGAACAATCTTCCTCTTCTTCCAAAGGGGCAGCAAACTCTTTTTGAAGTGGGACTACTTCCAGCAAAAGATGATAACTGCTGTGTTTCTCAATTACAACAGCTGGCTGCAAATCAACAACCATATCGCCATCTTCACCACCTTCACATGCCATGCAGCTGTCATCTGATCTGTCCTCTTGCCGTGCCAGTGGTCGGCATGGACATAGCTTTTTGTGATTTAAAAAAGACAAACCCTGTGATGTGCCAGGACTTTTCCACAAACAGTCTTGGTTATCACACGATGTCGATGTCTCTGTCAAGGACACGCTTGAGTTGCGATAAATTTCTCTATTACGTTCGTTTTGTCTTCGCGCTGCCCTAGGGTGCGGATGAAATCAAAAATAAGCCACAACAAAACATCTCAAAACATTTTCTTTGCTCACCTTTTTCGGCTAGGGTCCATTTGAAAAGATTGAAAAGAAAGTGGATCATTTCGTTGTTTACTTTGGTCAATGCAGTTCCCACTTCCTTGATGTCGTTCCAAGTCCCTTTGAGCAATAAGCGGAAATTGTAGTCCACTATTCCAATTCATGGAACACTTTCCACACACAAGAACAGTTTTTTGAGTGGTAGATTCGTCGTTTACAGTCATGGTTGCAATCGATGCTCTGCTGCTCTGTCTTGAGGGAAGAGGTGGTGCATCAGCTGGGTTCCTTTTCCTCGTCACATTTTTTTCGACAATATGAACTGTCGGTCCAACAATTCCCAATCCGAGGAGAAAAGTATCATTTCTCCCAATATTTCTCAAACGAAGTGCTTCGTACTCGGACAATTTTGCAACTCCATCAACTTGCTCTTCCATCTGGCCACCATCAAACAAAACCTCAATTCCTCCTCTCTTTTTTGATTTGGGCTGCTTGCCACTGAAAAACATTTGTTTTTTCAAACAACAACGATTCGTGTTTTTGAAAAACCATGCCTATCTTATATATATCTAGCTCAAAATCTCAAAATCCAATATGACTGAAGATGCTGTGAAGCCCACAATGACTGCAGGAGTAATGGCTAGGATTGCAGAAAATCGCGCAAAAGCATTAAAACTCTTAGAAGCGAACAAGGCGCAAGAAATGGTCCAAGTTCAGTATATTCCTGATGAAAAGATAACGAATGTCCAACAAGCGGCAAAAGTACCTCACCTGAATGTCCAATTACGACTTGAAAAAAAAGCAACCCATGTCAAGCCAACCTCAAAAGGAAAAATGTCGTCATCTACGTCTTCCCCGAATCGCAAAAGAAAACTATCCGACGAAGGAATAGCAACAAAAGAGACAAAGCCGAATCTTGTTCGAAAACTATCCGACGAAGGAATAGCAACAAAAGAGACAAAGCCGAATCTTGTTCGAATTCGTGCTAAAACGTCATCTCGTCCTTGCAAGAGCATTCAAGCTGCTTTTCCTCATTCGTTCACATTTGGCACCCGAGATCTTGAACTATATGTTGAGTACGACGACAACTCAAACGGTTACAATGAGGGCTCAGACACGACCCTTATTTTTTCGATTTTGGAACGAGGCATTAAGTTAGCCGGGTCTGCCGTGGTTTCAACCAAGGATGTTTCAGCTCCGAGGTTGGTGTCATTTACGTTCGACGTGGTGGGAGCGGCTCCTGTTTCAGAGGTGGCGCTGCGATCTATCTTTCTATTTCTGAAACTCCAATTCCCAGCAGCATTATACGTTGAGAATACTGTTTGGATGAAAAGCGAACGATCGTGCAGCAAATTTCAGTTTGCACAATTTTTGAAGGGTCTTCAACTTTTCCAAGATATTGAAGGCGACACTGAGTGGTTGCCAGATGTTAAAACGATAAGGAGGATAATTGCTTCGTTTTTGAGTGCTTTTCCGGGTCACATCGTTGATGTTTGTCCCTAATTATTTTCTATTTAACTGGCCACCGAAGGATGATTTTTTTTATCATTTTTATTTATTGGATTGTCAGTGCATTGAGGGATATCATCAAACTCGTTCTTCAATGTACAACTGATCTCCATTGAAACCACCAACCCACGAGTTTGTGAACACTCTGAAAAAATATCTAATATTCAGTTCGTGATAAATCTCTCCTCCATGAGGGAAAGCGCCGCTCATCACGTACAATTTCCCTGGAACCAAGGGGTTTCGAATCAAATCATCTTCATCAAATGCTACTCTGGAACCGTTCCAGTCGTCTTTCATTCTCGTCGCTAGTTTGTCCTTTACTTTTTTGGTATCCTTGAGAGAGTACAAATAACTATCTTGCGTCACCATAAAACACGTGAGGACACCCCCCTTCCCTGGTCCAAAATCATGTCGAAGTTGAAATTTGTCGTCAACGTGGATGGCTGATTCGCAAAAAAAACAGTGTCAGGGCAAGGGCAAGGGCAGGGGGAGGGCAAAAGGCAGGCCAAGGGCGGGCGAGGGCAAGGGCAAGGGCACAGGCAACAAGACAAGGGCAGGGAAGGCCAAGGTGAGGGCAAGGGCAAGAGCAACGGCAAGGGCAAGGACAAGTGGAGGGAGGGCAAGGGCAAGGGTAAGGGCAAGGGCGATGGCAAGGAGAGGGCAAGGACAAGGGGAGGGCAAGGGCAAGGACAAGGAAGGCCAAGGGGTAAGCAAGGGCAAGGCCAAGGCCAGGGCAGGGCAAGGGCTTGGCAAGAGTAGGGCAAGGCAGGCCAAGGGCAGGGAAGGGCAAGGGCAGGAGCAGGGAGAGGGTGAAGGCAATGGCGCGC
>Ga0209190_1002943_pt1 | contig 11347 bp, 11 predicted proteins | sample M_140205_XF_Meta_FD_187315 | JGI IMG/M metagenome (GOLD analysis project Ga0209190, IMG submission 187315) | Freshwater microbial communities from Lake Montjoie, Canada to study carbon cycling - M_140205_XF_MetaG (SPAdes) (version 2) | ecosystem: Environmental > Aquatic > Freshwater > Lake... | reverse complement strand
CCAGCCTCTGGGTTTTCTGGTCCGGCCCTTGGCAGCAACTCTACATCCCGCTGACTTACTCGACTTGGGCGGGGCTGGCCGCTGTGTCACGTTGGGCGGACGGCATGCCGGTGGCGGCGGGCGCGCTCAATGCCATTTGGTTCCATGGGGCTAATGTCCTCGCACACACCGTGTCGACAGCGCTGGCTTTTGTCCTGCTGCGGCGCACGGTGCGGAAAATGTTTCCTGCGGCCGAGGGCGCGCATCCGGATCTCGCCGCTGCGCTCGGGGCGGTTTTTTTCGCGCTGCACCCGCTACAAGTCGAACCGGTGGCCTGGATCTCGGGTTTGCGCGATGTGCTGGGTGGTTGCCTCGGCCTGGGTTCGCTCGTCGTGCTGCTGGGTGGGGACAAGCCGAAAATTTCGCGCTGGGCCGCGGCCACGCTGCTATTCATTGCCTCCCTGGCCGCCAAACCCGCCGGCGTCGCGCTCCCTGTCGTGGCGGCGATTCTTGCCGTCTTCCCCTTCGGATGGAAATGGCCTCGCCTCGCGCGTGAACTCATTCCGTGGCTGGCCATCGGTCTCGCTTGGGTCGTGCTGACTAGCAGCGCGCAGTGGGCCGCCGAGCTTGCCCGCGGCCTGGTACCGACGTGGATGCGCCCATTGGTGGCCGGTGATGCGATGGCGTTCTATCTCGGGAAAACTTTTTGGCCCTTCGGACTCACCGCGGATTACGGGCGCGCGCCCGATATCGCTTGGCATGCGGGATGGCTCTGGTGGACATGGCTCGGACCTCTCGCACTGTTCGCGGCCGTGCTCAGCGTCAGACCTCTGCGTTATTATCTCGTGCCGTTGGGAATTTTCGCCGCGGCGCTCGGACCGACGCTCGGTTTGGTGCCCTTCAACTTCCAGTTGGTGAGCACCGTGGCCGACCGCTACGCCTACTTCGCGCTGATCGGTCCGGCCCTCTCCTTGTCGATGGCCGTCGTGCAGAGCGGACGCGCCTGGGCACCCGCCGCGGCCGCCGTCCTCGTCGCGGGACTGGCTCTGCTCACGGTCACACGGCTTCCGCTTTGGTCGGAGGACGTGAAACTGTTTGCCGCCACGCTGGAGACCAACCCGCAAAGCTGGAAGGCGATGCACAACTACGCGTCGGCGCTCGACGACCGCGGCCGCACCGCGGAGTCGGAACCGCTGATGCGCCAGGTCATCGCCCGCAGGCCCGACAGCGCTGAGGCTTACAACGACCTTGGCGTCATCCTGTGGAAACTGGGCCGCAAGGCGGATGCCGCGGCGGCCACGCGTCGCGCGCTGGAGTTGCGCCCCACCTCGGGCTCCGCGGGAAATCTCGCAACAATGGAGGCGCAACTGGGCAATCAAGCAGGACAAATCGCCGCATTGCGCCGGGCGATCGAACTGGATCCGGATGACGCCACGCGAACCCAGCAGCTCGCGTGGGCTCTGGCCACCTCGCAGGACGGCACCTTGCGCAACGGCCCCGAGGCCCTCGCCCTCGCCCGGCGCCTCGCCGAAGGGCAGGCCAACACCCAGACCGTGCTCGTGCTGATCGTGGCCCAAGCCGAGAACGGGCAATACGCCGATGCGAAGAACAATGCGCGCAACCTCGCAGAGCAGCTTGAAGCGAAGGGTGACCCGCTGGGCGCGACCATAAAACGCGATATCCTGCCGCTTCTCGAAGCGGGGCGCCCCATCCGGTCCTCATCGCATTGAGCAGGGGACCTTTACTCCGCGACGACGCTGGCGTAGCAAATGACCCCATGGCTTTGGTCGAGCGCTCGGTCCAAGAAAAAACGGGCATCCTTTGCCTCAACCGCCCGGAAAAACATAACTGCCTCAACCGAGCGTTGATGCAGGAGTTGATGGCCGGGATCGCCGCACTGGAGAAAGAGGGCGCGCGCGTGCTCGTCATCCGCGCGGCGTCTGGCGTCAAGGTCTGGTCGGCCGGGCATGATATCAACGAGCTGCCCGAACCACGTCGTGACCCGCTCGCCTATTTTGACGCGCTTGAGACCCTGCTGCGCAGGATTCAGGATTGCCCCGTTCCCGTGATCGCCATGGTCGAGGGTTCGGTCTGGGGAGGCGCGTGCGATCTCTGCTTCTCCAGCGATATCGTCGTAGCCGCTCGCGGAAGCACCTTCGCCATGACGCCGGCCAAGCTCGGCATCCCCTACAACGCCTCGGGCCTCGTGCATTTCACCAACCTCATCGGCGTGAACAAGGCGAAGGAGATGTTTTTCACAGCCCAGCCGGTGCCGGTCGAGGACGCGTGGAACAACGGCTTCGTCAACCACGTGGTACCCGCGGCCGAACTTGAATCATTCACCTTGAAGATGGCCGCCACCATCGCGGCCAACGCGCCGCTCGCTGTGCGCTCGATCAAGGCGGAGTTCCGGCTTCTCACGCGCGGGCACTCGATCGACGCGGAGACGGCCGAGCAGATCCAGGCCATACGGCGGCGGGTTTATGACAGTGATGACTACGTTGAGGGCGTGCGCGCTTTCAAAGAAAAGCGAGCACCGCACTTCCAGGGACGATGAGCGAACGGGCGCTGCGCGCGCATGTCACCGCACTCCACGCCTGCCGGAAATGTCCGCGCATGGAATCCGCACCGGTCTCGGGCGGGCCGGTGCACAGCGAGGTGATGCTCGTCGGGCAAGCCCCGGGCACGCACGAACCGCAACTCGGCCGGCCATTCGCCTGGACAGCCGGCAAGACGCTGTTCCGCTGGTTCGGCGAAGCCTGCGGATTCGGCGAGGAAGTTTTCCGCGAGAGCATCTACATGGCTGCCGTTTGCCGGTGCTTTCCCGGTAAACATCCCAAGGGATCAGGCGACCGCGTGCCGGATGAGGAGGAGATCGCCAATTGCCGCCCGTGGATCGAATGCGAGATCGCCTTGCTGCGCCCGCGAGTGGTCATTCCGGTGGGAAAGCTGGCCATCGCGCAGTTTGTCGAGGCAGACAAACTCAGCGACGTGATCGGGCGGCGGATTCCCGTCGAGTTGGCCGGATGGGGATTCGATCTCATCGCCCTGCCCCACCCCTCCGGCGCCTCGACCTGGCACCGCACGGAGCCGGGCAAGACACTGCTGCAGAAAGCCCTGCGACTTCTCTCGGCGGACGCGTCGCTTCGCGCCATCGCGCAAAAGAACCGTGCCGGACGGAACGCGGGACGGTAAAAATAGCTCATGCCGGCCAACGCGAACTACCCATTGCTCGTTATCGACGCGGGCAACACCGCGGTGAAATTCGCGGCGGTGGCGCGGCGCGGCGGCGTGCCGAGGTTGCTCGCCACCGTGGCCACGGGGAAACTCAGCGCCACACGCGCGCGGAGCATTTTCCCGCAGGCCGGCCGGGTCGTGATTTCGAGTGTGGTGCCCGGCACTTCGCGCGTCTTGCGCCGCGCGTTTCCCGGCGCGCAGTTCCTCGGGCCGCGCACGCAACTCAATTTCTCCACGCGCGCCGATCCTCGCACCATAGGAACCGACCGGCTGGCCAACATGGCTGCAGCGGCGCAACGGTATGGTCGAAGCGTGCTCGTTGTCGGCTGCGGCACGGCCACGACATTCGATGTACTCGACGCGGACGGCGCGCATCAGGGTGGTGCTATCGCACCCGGATGGCGCGCCTTTGCCGCAGTGCTCGCGGAGAAGACGGCGAAAATTCACGTGGTCAAGCTGCAGAGGCCGGTGACATGGACCGGACGCAACACCCGCGAGGCACTAGCCGCGGGCATCGCCGGAGGATATGGGGTGATGATGGATGGATTGATCTCCGCACTGGCCGGAGAGCGGCGAATGCGTGTGGTGTTCACCGGGGGTGATGCCGCTTTGGTGTCGGGTCTGGGCCGGCACAAAGTTTCGCTCGATCCGCTGTGGACCTTGCGAGGTATCGCCATCCTCGGCGGGTACGATCGCCGCAAAGGCAGCCCATAACAGGCTTCGCGGGTGGTCCGTCGCCGGATTGTCCTTGCCCGCCACAGGCGCACGGGTAAGTTGAAGTCAGCTGGCGGAAGGAAATTCTTCAACTGCGGGCTAGTATATTATGGCGAACGCGATGGTCATCGGGATGGGAGGAGTGGGTTCGGTCATCGCCCAAAAGCTCCACGGATACGACTGCATCGACCGGATCGTCTGCGCAGACCGCGATCCCGTCTTCGCCGAAAAGTTGGCCAAGCGCATACCCAACAACCGCTTTGTCGTGGTCCAAGCCGACGCGATGGACGTGAAGAGCACCACCGCCTTGATGAAGGAGCACAAGGTGAAGGTCACCTGCAATGCGGCCGTCTGCGCGACCAACCATTCGGTCCTCACGGCCTGTGCCGAAGCAGGATCCCATTACCTCGACATGGCGGCCGACATCTACGCGCCGCCCGGGGCTCGGCGCACATCGAAGAATTCCTTCGATACGGAAATCGAAAACTTTAACGAAACTTTTTTGGAGAGGGGTCTGACCGGCATACTCTGCATGGGCATGGACCCGGGAGCGGTGAATGTCTTTGCGCGATGGGCGATGGACCGGCTCGATACCGCGACGAGCATTCGCGTGCTCGATGCGGACAACGCGGAGGTCAAAGGCTACCGGTTTGCCGTGCTTTTTTCGCCGGAAACATTTTTCGAGGAACTCGGCGCCGTGCCCTACTTCGTCAAGAACGGACGGGTCACCGCCGGCAAGCCTCTAGAATCGGAATTCGAGTGGATCCGCTTTCCCGAGCCGATCGGGCTGCAGCCGACTTACGCCGTGGCGCACGAGGAAGGTGTCAGTCTGGGTATCCATCCGCCCTTCGTCCAGAAGGGCGTGCGCTACTCGGTATTTAAATACAGCGTGAGTGACAAGGTGGTGCATCTTTCGAAATCGCTCGCCCTGCTCGATCTGGACACATGGAAGAAGGTCAAGGTCGACGGGGTGGAAGTTTCGCCGGTGCGCGTGGCCACCCACGCGCTGCCAAAACCCGCGCAGCTGGGGGCGACGGTCGACGGATATTCCTGCGTAGGAACGGAGGTGCGAGGGACGCTCGGGCGGAGGCGGGTGGAGTATTTCATCTACACGATGGACAGCCATCGCGATTGCTACGAGAAGCACGGCTACTCGCTCACCCTCGTGCAGACCGGCATCCCGCCCGCCCTGACCGCCCGCCTGCTCATCGAGGGAAAAATCAAGGAGCGCGGCGTGATGATGCCTGAGGCGCTGCAGCCCGACGAGTTGATGACCCATTTCAGCCATGAGGGATTGCCGATCTTCGTGGAGAAGCGCGAAACTGAACGCGTATGAAAACACATCCTTTCATGGTCGGTGGCGAACCCATCACCACGGCAGAGACAGCTGCCGTGAATAATCCCTACACCGGGGAGCAGGTCGCCGAGGTCTGCGTGGCGGGGATGGCGGACATCGCGCGGGCGCTGGACTTGGCGGAGAAAAGTTTCACCGAAACTCGGTGCACGCCATCGGTCGACCGCTCACATCTGCTGCTACGCATCGCCGACACGATCGGGCGGCGGGCCGATGAATTCGTCGATCTGCTCATCGCCGAGGCGGGTAAGCCGGTAACACTGGCGAAGATTGAGGTGCAGCGGGCGCAATCGACGTTCGCGCTGGCCGCAGCCGCCGCTCTCGAACCCAACGGGCACCCAATTGAGATGGGGGCCACGCCGGCTGGTGGGGGACATGTCGGCAGCGCGCGCCGTTTCCCGCTCGGCGTCATCCTCGGGATCACACCCTTCAATTTTCCGCTCAACCTCGTCGCCCACAAGGTCGCTCCATGCCTCGCCACGGGAAACACCATGATCCTCAAGCCGGCGATGAAGACACCGCTGTGCGCGCTGCTGCTGGGCGAGCTGCTGGCCGGGTGCGGCGCCCCGGTTGGCCAGGTCACGTTTCTTCCTTTCGGCCACCAGCACGTCTCGCCACTGCTGCGTGATGCGCGCGTGAAGATGCTCTCCTTCACCGGCGGCGTCGATGTCGGGTGGAGGCTCAAGGGCGAGGCGGTGAAGCAGAGGGTGACGCTCGAACTCGGCGGCAATGCGGCGTGCCTCATCGAGCCCGACGCCGACTGGAAAAAGCACGCGGCAAAAATGGCGGTCGGAGCCTTCGCCTACGCCGGCCAGTCGTGCATCAGCGTCCAGCGTATTTTTGCGCACGAGGAAATCTACGAGGCTTTCAGGCAGGAATTCCTCTCCCAGGTCCGCGCGAAGGCGGTGACCGGAGATCCGCGCGATGGGAAGGTTTTGGTCGGACCCATGATCACGAAGGACGCGCTCGAACAAGTCGTCGCCTGGATCAGGGAGGCCGAGTCGGCGGGCGCGAAACTGCTCACGCCGCTCAAGATCGAAGGGCAAGTGCTGTACCCGGTGGTGCTGGAGGACGTTCCGCGCGACATGCCTATTTCCTGCGAGGAGGCTTTCGCGCCGGTCGTCGTGCTCTCATCTTACCAGACATTCGAAGGCGGATTGGCCGCGGTGAACCATTCGAAGTTCGGACTGCAGGCCGGTGTCTTCACGGCGGATATAGCCAAGGTTTACCGGGCTTATGACGAGCTCGAGGTCGGAGGCGTTCTGATCAACCAAGTGCCAACCTTCCGCACGGAAAACATGCCTTACGGAGGCGTCAAGGACAGCGGTTTTGGCCGCGAGGGGGTACGTTACGCGATGGAGGACATGACGGAGTTGAAATCGCTCGTCATCAATGAGCTAGGGGCCTAGAGCGAAATGCTGCACGTGGTGCTCGTCGAGCCGGAAATCCCGCAGAATACCGGGAACATCGCGCGAACCTGCCTGGCGGCGGGTGCGCGCCTGCATCTCGTCGAACCCCTCGGTTTCGAGATCGACGGCGCGGCCTTGAGGCGGGCCGGCATGGACTACTGGGCACAGTGCGATGTCCGACGGTGGCCATCCCTTGAGGCACTCCGGGCCGAGGCGCCGGACGGACGGTTCTTTTTTCTCACAACCAAGGCGCGGACCTCCTATTGGGAGGCTCTATTCGCCGACGGCGACTACCTGGTTTTCGGTCGCGAGACTCGCGGTTTGCCGATGAGTCTACTTGCCGCTGAGCCCCGGAATCTGCTCACGATCCCGATGCAGGCTGGCGCACGGAGCTTGAATCTCGCCACGTCGGTTGGCATTGTGCTTTACGAAGCGGCTAGGCAAATTCGGAAGTGATGCGGAGCAAAGGAGCCATCGGATGAAGCCACCCAAGAACCGCCGTCTTCTTTTCGTCTGCAGCGGCAACTATTACCGAAGCCGGTTGGCGGAAATTCTTTTTAACCACGGCGCCGAGTCCTCAGGCCTGCTTTGGCGCGCAGAATCCCGCGGAATGCTCCGCGCCGGTGACCTCAAGGGACTTTCGGAGCACGCAGTGGCTTTCCTAAAGAGAGCGAAGCTGGAGCATCTGGCCTCCGAACCGCGTGATCCATTGACCATTGATGTTGAAGATCTTACCGACTCAGATCTGGTGATCGCTTTGTGCCGGGAGGAGCACCAACCGATGGTTGAACAGAAATTTCTATCCTTGGCCAAGGCCCTGACCAAAACTGGGCGCATCCGCTACTGGAACATCTACGACATCCCAGGGCGCCCCAAGGCCATCGTCCGCCTGCTTGGTGGTGGCCACCGGGGACCGAGCCAGCCAGCCGAGAGCGGAACAGAGCATATCGCATTGGCGATCAATAGTTTGATTGAGGAATTGGAGTTGCTTGGTCCAGATAAAATTTAAGATTTCAGAACCGAGGCAACTTTCCCTAACACCCCGCTTGGCCAAATTTTTACTGGCTTAAAGCCAGCTTTCTGTTAACTTGGCAAGCTATGCCGATACAGAGAAAGAGTGCGTTTTCGCGTCGCCTTCCCGACTTGGTCACTGAGGAGTTAGTGAGTGTCCTTTCCAAAAAGACTTCCTTCGAGTTCAAACAACTCTTCGACCTCGTGCACGAGAAGTTGCGCAAGCGCAATGCCGCCAGCGGTGGCGAGGAGATGCTTCGTCTGCGGGCGTACGAGAAACTTCAAAACCTTGTCTCTAGAGGCATGGTCAAGAAGACAGGTAAAAAATACCGTGGGCTCGCTTCCTTGGCCAACGCCTTGGAGACGGCCGAAGTTCCCGTCCGCTAGGTTCCCTTTTGATGCTCACTGAGCAATATCTGCCGCTCGCGCTGCACGTCGCGGTGGCTGTTGGATTTGCTGTGTCGGTCTTTGTCGCCAGCCTTTTTCTCGGCCGGGCCGGACGCCACACTCCAGACAAGGATATGGCCTACGAGTGCGGCATGCCCGTGCGTGAGACCTCGGCACCGCGCTTCAGTGTGAAATTCTATTTGGTAGCGATGCTTTTCATCCTGTTCGATATCGAGGTCGTTTTCATGTATCCATGGGCTGTTGTCTACCGTGACTTTCTGACACAGCAGGGCCCGGTTATCTTTTGGAGCATGGCCGGTTTTGTAACTGTGCTGACCTTCGGCTACGTCTACGCCATCAAAAAGGGCGCGCTCGACTGGCGCAACTAGGCACGCTCGATCCACGCGGCCAGGCGCGAGGCGAGAAAATCAGTCTCCTCCGTTCGGAGGGAAAACGGCGGAGCGAGGGAGACGACATTTCCGTGGCGGCCGCCACCAAGAATCAGTACGCCCTCGCGCAGAGCACCGAGCACGCAACGGCCGACCGCTGCAGCATCGGGCTGTCCCCCCGCGTCCACCAGCTCGAGGCCGACCAGAAGACCCACCCCGCGAATGTCACCAATCCAGGGCGAGGACACGGCACGGAGCGAGGACCGCAGATATTCTCCGGCCGACCGCACCGCCGCCGCCGTCTCTGGCCGGGAATGCTCGCTCAATGAGGCAACGGCCATGGCGCAGCCGAGCGGGTTGCCGAGAAAGGTGCTGGTGTGGAGCGCCTCGCCGGTCGACTCCGGCCACGCGTCCATCACCTCGCTGCGGCCGACGCAGGCGGAGAGCGGAAAACCTGAGGTGAGAGCCTTGCCCAGGCAGATCAAGTCGGGTACCACGCCGGAATGTTCGCAGGCGAAGAGGCGGCCAGTGCGGTTGAAGCCGGTATAAATTTCGTCGGCGATGAGTAGGATTTTTTCCTCATCGCAGATGCGGCGCAAAAGAGGCATAAAATCCTTCGGCGGGACAACTTCGCCGGCCCGCCCCTGAATGGGTTCGACAAGAATCGCGCCGATTTCACGATTCTTGATTTCCGTGCGGATGCGCTTTTGCAATTCCTCGAGACAACCCGAACAGCAGTTGGGAAAATTTCCTCCCTCCAAAGCGAAACCACCCCGCACGCCGAAGGGACAGCGGTAGCAATACGGATAAGGCACTGCCACGGCGAAGCGACCCAGTTGAGCCCTGAACGGTGCCCGGAAAAATTCTAGCGCCGAGGCCTCGAGAGCTCCGTAACCAAGGCCGTGATAGGCACCTTCGAAAACAATGACGCCTGGCTTGCCGCTGTGCAGTAGCGAGGTCTTCAATGCGGCCTCAATGGCATCCGAGCCAGAGTTGCCCAGAATGACCTTGCCTCGCCCCGAACCCCAACGGCCGTAGGTGAGCTCGACGAGCAGTTCACATAATTCAACTTTCACTCCAGCAGGATGCACATCACCCATCGCGTGCATGAGTTGATCCGCTTGGGCAGCAAGCGCCGCACGAACCGGCGCGGCCCCGTGGCCCAGACCCGCCACACCGAAGCCCGAAGTAAAATCAAGGAAGCGGTTGCCGTCCGCATCCCAGACATTGACGCCCTCTGCGCGCTCCCAGAAAACCGGCCAGTCCGCGCCGGTCATGGTCACGTTGCGCGACTCCACGTTGCGCAGGCGCGCCGCATACTGGCGGGACCTCGGTCCGGGGATTTCCGTACGAAGTTCGGGCAGCACAGCAAGCACATGTAGCACTTCGCCGCCGCGGTGTCAGGCGCGCTTCCGTCGGCAAATGAACCTTGCCCTTGTTTCTGCGTGCCTGCTAATGTAACGGGTCAAGGCGCATGACCCTGTCGAGTTTGCTCACTGTCGGGCAGATAATTCCCGAAATGAAAGCGGCAGAGCGTTGGCCGGCGATCACCGAGATCGTGGACCTGCTCGTGTCGCTAAAACGCATTGAGCCTCAATATCGGGATAGCATTCTAGCTGCCTTGCGTCAGCGCGAGGAGACGATGAGCACCGGCATCGGGTTCGGCATCGCCATTCCCCACGCCTCCTCAGAGCACGTCGGCGAAGTGGTCGCAGCCTTCGGCCGCTCGGCCCGGGGTATCGAATTCGACTCTCTGGACAACGAGCTTGTTCACTTCATCGTCCTCTTTGTCGTCCCGCGTGACCAGTTCCAGGTACACCTGCGCACGTTGGCGGCGATTGCCAAATTTCTCAACGACCGCAAGGTGCGCGACGAATTGGCGGCGGCCACCGATGCGCAGGCTATCCTCCAAGTCTTTGCCACCCGCGGCGGTCAGCGCTGAATGGACGCCACACCGCAAGCCGCGCTGACCGAAAAACTGCGGGCGGCCCTTTCAGCCTGCGGTTTGCCCGCCGAAAGGGGCGACGTCGTGGCTGCTGCCGACACGCGGTTCGGTGACTATCAGGCGAACGCCGCCATGGTGCTGGCCAAGGAGACCCGGCGAAACCCGCGTGAGCTGGCCGCCGAGATCGCGCAAAAGTTCGACGGCGGGGATATCTGCGACCAGCCGGATATCGCCGGTCCCGGTTTTCTCAATTTTCGACTCAAGCCCGACTGGGTCTCGCAACGCATGGCGCGATTATCCGGCGATGCGCGGTGCGGTGTTCCCCCAACCGCCGCGCCACGTACCATTGTTGTCGACTTCAGCTCGCCCAACATCGCCAAGCCGATGCACGTGGGCCACATAAGGAGCACGATCTTGGGGGACACGCTGTCGAGGATTGCACGCTTTCTCGGACATGAAGTCGTCACGGACAATCATCTGGGCGACTGGGGCACGCAGTTCGGCAAGGTGCTCTACGGATGGAAGCATCTTCTCGATCGCGCTGCGCTCGCTCGCGATTCCGTTGCGGAAATGACGCGCCTTTACCGCGAGGTCAACGTGCTGGAACAGACCGACCCGGCGGTGCACCGCGCCGCTCGTGAGGAATTGGTCAAGCTTCAGGAAGGCGACCCAGAAAATCGCGCCATCTGGCAGCAGCTGGTGGATCTGTCATGGGCCGAGTTCGAGGATGTTTACGGGCAACTGGACATCCACTTCGATGAGCGGCTCGGGGAAAGTTTTTACGATGAAGCTCTCGGCGCGCTGGTCGAAAGACTGCTCGCCTCGGGAGTCGCCGAGATGAGCGAGGGAGCGGCTTGCATTTTCTTCCGCGACATCCTTCCACTGGCCGACAAGCCCTGTCTGGTCAGGAAAAGCGACGGCG
>Ga0209190_1002942_pt1 | contig 11351 bp, 10 predicted proteins | sample M_140205_XF_Meta_FD_187315 | JGI IMG/M metagenome (GOLD analysis project Ga0209190, IMG submission 187315) | Freshwater microbial communities from Lake Montjoie, Canada to study carbon cycling - M_140205_XF_MetaG (SPAdes) (version 2) | ecosystem: Environmental > Aquatic > Freshwater > Lake... | reverse complement strand
TTTGCCTGTTTCCTGAATCGGGATCATCTCACGCCTCAAAAGGTTACCGACATGGACCTCATCGGTGAAAATGGAAACCCATTGAGAGGGAATTTTTTACCGGGGCGGGCGCCAACCGGCAGATCCATAACAGTTTAAGCCCAGCCCTGATTATTTTTTGGACCAGAACAGTAAAAATCCCTTTAGAATTCCATCAAAAAAGGTCAAAATCACCTGTCTGATTCGCCCGAAGTACTCAAAACGCTTGGTTTTTTTCGACCCCAACCGGAACAACCCGGGAGCATACAGCCATGGCCGCCACCGCAGCCCCTCAAATCCTCGTCACCAATACCCTCACCCGACGCAAGGAACCACTGAAGTCCCTTGCCCCTGACGGGAAAAAAATCGGCATTTATGCCTGCGGTGTGACGGTCTATGACGACTGTCACATTGGCCACGCCATGCAGGCGATTTTTTTTGATGTGATTCGGCGCTATCTGGAATTTTCTGGCTATCAGGTCACCTACGTTCGCAATTTTACCGATGTCGACGACAAGATTATCGACCGGGCGAAGCAACGTGGCATCTCACCGGCGAAACTGGCGCAAGACATGATCGACTCGTCCGACCGCGACATGGCCGCCATCGGCGTCAGACCGGCTGACCATCAGCCACGGGTTTCGGAGATGATTCCCCAAATTATCGCCATGATCCAAAAGCTGATTCAAAACGAAGCGGCCTACGCGACCAAATCCGGTGACGTTTATTACCGTGTCCGGCGCAAGGCAGACTACGGAAAGCTGTCCGGGAGAAATCCGGATGAATTGCGAACCGGCACACGGGATCTCGTCCAAGGCGAAAAAGAAGATCCGCTGGATTTCGCCTTGTGGAAAAATGACGACGTCCCAGATGCAAGCTGGGACAGCCCCTGGGGCCGCGGACGTCCAGGCTGGCACATCGAGTGTAGCGCCATGAGCAAGGAATTTCTGGGCAACTCATTTGAAATTCACGGCGGCGGGCGCGATCTGGTTTTTCCTCATCACGAAAACGAAATCGCCCAATCAGAAAGTGCAAACAAGGCGCCGTATGCGTCATGCTGGATGCACTGTGGACTGCTGACCATTGACCGCCAAAAGATGTCAAAAAGCTTGGGCAATCACATCACGATCCAGGATTTTTTGAAATCATGGACGCCAGAAGTTTTGCGACTAGGTATTTTGCAATACCACTACACATCGAACGTTGATTTTTCAAAGGCGGTGTTTCAGCAATGCCACCGTCGCCTACTCTACTTCTACGAAACCCTGGATCTGCTGCGTCAAATGATTCCAGTCGCAGCAGGCCAGACCGCTCCCGAAAATCATTGGTTGTTCGCAGAATTTCAGAAGGCCATGTCCGACGATTTCAATACAGCGGCCGCACTGGCTGCACTGAACAAGGCCATGAAGGCAGCCCGGGAGCTTGTCTCCGGAAAAAAATCCGATCAGAAGATCGTGGAAGCATCACAACTCCTTGACGCGATCCACAAGCTGGCACATGTGCTCGGTTTGTTTGAATCCGAACCAAAGTCTGCCACGCGAGAATTGAAAATCCGCCTTCTCCCGGAAATGGGTATCACCGAGAACGAAATCCAGGCCTCGATCCAGCGCCGGGCAGACGCCCGGGGTGCGCGCGATTTTGCAGCAGCCGATGCTGCGCGCGGCGAACTTTTGGCGCGCGGAATTGAGTTGCGCGATGGCACACAAGGGACTGAATGGACCATCAGTTACGCGGAACATCCTGTGGCCTGATCGGTGCGGGCGATTACTTTGCGATTACGGGACGACAAGAGGTAGCCATGCAGCCAGACGTTCTCATAACAAATATCGGTGAACTCCTGACCTTGTCACCTCTGGCAAACGAAAAACGAGCGCACCACGTCAAGGCAGCTGACCTCGGCATCGTCAAAAACGCCTGGCTGCAAATTAAAGACGGAAAAATCGCCAGCCATGGCACAGGCACCCCTCCGGATTTGGCCCACGGTGGAATCCTTTGCGACGCCAACGGCGGACTGGTCATGCCAGGACTGATTGATTGCCATACCCATCCCGTTTTCGCTGGCTCTCGCTCAAAAGAATTTTGCATGCGACTCGAAGGCAAAACTTACCAGGAAATTGCAGAGGCCGGGGGCGGAATCAAAAATTCCATGACGGCGACCAGAGCCGCCAGCGAACAAGAACTCCTTGCAGGCACGATGGCGCGGCTAGGGATTTTTCTGCGCCACGGTGTTACGTCTGTCGAAGTGAAATCTGGTTATGGTTTGTCAGTTGAATCAGAACTTAAACAACTTCGCGTCCTGCGGGCCGCTGCTAAGAAATCGCCCCAGCACTTGACGGTCACCTGCCTGGCCCTGCACGCCGTGCCGCCAGAGCACAAGTCACCAGGATCATGGGCGGCCGAGGCCGCAGAGAAATTATTACCGGAAGTGGCGCGACAAAATCTTGCCGACTGCGTCGATGCATTCATTGAAGAAGGATACTTTTCTGCCAGTGATGCACGACCTTTTCTTGATGCTGCGAAAAAACTGGGACTTCGAATCCGCCTGCACGCCGATGAGTTTAGTGAATCTGGGTGTGCGCTGCTCGCATCAGAATACGGCGCAGAGAGCGCCGATCATTTGCAATTTGCCAGTGACCGCGGCATCGCAGCTATGGGCAAGAATGGGGTCTGTGCTGTGCTTTTACCGGGAACTTCGGTCTACTCAGGAATCCCCTACACGAATTCGCGGAAATTCATTGAGGCAGGTTGCGCCGTGGCCGTGGCCACGGATTTCAATCCAGGATCTTGTGTCGCAGACAATCTGCCCATGATCGCCACGCTGGCGGCGTTGCACTGCAAACTTAAACCAGCGGAGGCCATCGCTGCCGTGACCTTTGCGGCAGCATATGCACTGCGAATCCATGATCGTAAAGGCGCACTTCACGGCGGGTTTGATGCTGATTTCATCGTGCACCAGATGGAATCACACGAAGAATGGCTGGCGGATTTGGGCCGCCGCGTGCCTCAACAAGTTTGGATCAAAGGACAAAGAATCATATGAAGATCGTTTTGATTGGAGCCACCGGATTCATCGGCCAAGAGTTGGGCATTGAACTGGTCCGCGGTGGCCATGAAGTCACAGCCTTGGTCCGCAATCCAGAAAAGGCCAAATTGAATCTGCCATACCCTTGCAGGATTTTAAAATTTGATCCGGCCAACGAGGCGGAACTTGCGCGCAACCTTGCCGGACACGACGCCGTAGTGAATCTGGCCGGCGAGGGCATCCAGGAAAAACCGTGGACCACCGGCCGCATTCGCGCCTTGTATGATTCTAGAACCCAACCGACGGCTGCGATTGTCCGGGCATTGACCACTTTGAAAAAATCTGGGGAATCACCAGCCACCTTTGTCAGTACATCAGCAATTGGCTTCTACGGTGACTGCGGCGATGCAGCTCTGGACGAAAACTCGCCGCCAGGAAAAGGCCTGCTACCAGACATCTGCAAAGAATGGGAGGTTTCGGCTCAAGCCAGCCTGCCTTCAGAAATTCGTCTCGTGATCTTGAGGATCAGCGTGGTCCTCGGCAATGGCGGAGGCATGCTTGGCAAGGTTCTGCCGATATTCAGGTCTGGTGCAGCAGGAAATCTTGGCTCAGGGCGGCAGTGGTTGAGTTGGATTCACATGGACGACATGATCCGTATGATCCTTTGGGCCCTCAACAACTCTAAGGCTCAGGGCATCTATAATGCTGCGGCGCCGGAGCCAGCAACCAATGCAGCTTTCACTCATGAGCTGGCCCGTCTGGTAAAGAGACCGATTTTCCTGGCCGCACCAAAGTTTGCTCTGAGGGTCGCCTTGGGGTCGAGAGCCATTTTGGTACTTGGCAGTCAAAAGGTTTATCCGCGCAGGGCCATCTCGGCAGGATTTGCTTTTAAGTTTGGAAAGATTCAGGAAGCGCTGCGGGATTTATGTGGTCACGACGTTCAACGCGGGATTAGCGAGATTCGCGTCAGGCAGTGGCTTGCAAAACCGTTAGCTGAAATTTTTCCGTTCTTTCAAAACGAAAAAAATCTGGAAATCCTGACGCCCGCTTTTTTAAATTTCAGAGTGGTTGGCAAGAGCACACGGGACCTGCAAAATGGCACATTGATTGACTACAAGCTTAAACTGCATGGCTTGCCTATCCGGTGGCGGACAGAAATCACCAGTTGGACGCCGCCGAAAAAATTTATCGACAACCAGATCAAAGGCCCTTACGCCCTTTGGCATCACACCCATGAATTTGAAGACCTTGCTGGCGGAACATTGATGACCGACCGCGTGCAATACCGCGTCCCAATGGGATTGTTGGGCAGCCTGACGGCGGGTCCATTTGTGTCCAAGGACGTCGAATCTATTTTTGAATTTCGAAAAGTGAAGGCACGGGAGATGTTCGGGGGTAACTGACTACCGCTGCCGTCTTGCTGCCGGAAATCCGGCACAAAAAAAACCAGCCGCAACCCTCGCGGGTCACGGCTGGAGTCTAATCAGCGAATACTAGAAGCGGCGCGGTCCGCGATTTTCGCGGGGAGCCTGCGGGCGTGCTTCGTTGACCGTCAAACGACGACCTTCGTACTGCGATCCGTTGTAACGGCTGATTGCAGATTCTGCGTCTGCATCGTTTGCCATTTCAACAAATCCGAAGCCTTTGCTACGGCCGGTGTCGCGATCCATGATGATGGTGGCACTGTCAACGTCACCGATCTGAGCGAACAAGTCGCGCAGTTTGTCATCAGTGGTGGTGTACGGAAGGCCGCCGACGTATAGCTTCTTACCCATGAACATCTTCTCCAAAAGATTAAAACAAAACAAAAATCCCAAGAACGGCGACACCATATCAGACTTTTTCTCTGATGTGTTAGGTCATTTTGACTTAATTCGTAAAATTTTCATCGTTTCGTAAGCCTCAAGGGCCAATTGCCGCCCTTTGGCCGGATCAACCACTGGTTTTGGGTAGGTTTCCCCCAAAATTACGCGGGCCCTTGCCAGTTCCGCCAGTGGAGCCTCCCAGGGAGCATGGATATATTTCGGAGGCAGGTGTTTTAGTTCGGGGATCCACTTTTTAACGTAAAGCCCATCGGGGTCAAACCGCTGGCCCTGCAGGACAGGATTGAACACCCTGAAGTAAGGCGCCGCGTCAAAACCGCACCCGGCAGCCCATTGCCAACCCATCGTATTGTTTGCCAAATCTGCGTCAACAAGGGTGTCCCAAAACCAGTTGGCCCCCTCCAACCAATGGATACGAAGGTTTTTGACGAGGAACGACCCCACCACCATCCGAACCCGGTTGTGCATCCATCCGGTTGCCCAGAGCTCCCGCATCCCGGCATCCACCATTGGATATCCCGTTAAACCGCTCTGCCAGGCCTTCAAGTCATTGGATATTGCAGCTCCCTCACGCCAGGGGAATTGTTCAAATTCGGCCCGCATCGGTGCCCGCGGGGCATTGGGAAAATGCCAAAGTGAATGCCGGGCAAACTCACGCCACCCAAGTTGGCGCCGGTATGGCTCAAACCTCAGATCAAATCCGCCCTTGGTCGCATCGTGGAAGGAATGCCAGATTTGGCGGACTGTGATCTCGCCGAAATGAAGGTGTGGGGACAGCCGGCTGACACCCTTGATCGAAGGAATGTCCCGGTCCGGGACGTAACGGGCTGCCTTTTCATCATTGAATGCCCTGAGCCGGGATTTCGCCCCGCCCTCCCCTGGGACCCATTCCTCGGCAATCGTGAAAACCCACTTGGCGTGAGGCTCAAGATATAGATCCCGCAGCTCCAGCGACTTGGGCCACTTTGCCGGCGCCGGAATGCTTTTGGGCGCTGCCTTTGGCTCTGCCGGCGCTCCCATTTTGACAAGACTGCGCCAAAACGGCGTAAAAACCTTGAACGGAGTCCCGCCTCCGCTCTGCACGGTATCAGGTTCGTGCAACAAATCTCCGCGATGGGGCAGCCCCTTGCACCCTTCTGCCTCAAGAACCTTCAGGATCTTGTCGTCCATCACAGCAATCTGGGACTCATATATTCGGTGCCAGAGCACCGCACTTGCTCCCGTTTCCTTGACCAGTGCGGGAATCTCTTGCAGAGGATCTCCCTGACGAAAAATCAACTTTGATCCTAGCTGATTCAGTGATTTATCCAATTCCCTGAGGCTATGGTGCAACCACCAGCGCTGGGCTCCACCAAGAGGCCAAGAGTCGCTGTTTTTTTTCCCGCGCTGAGAAAAAGCACCTTCGAACAGGATAAAAACCGGGATCACGCGATCGTAATCCCGGCAAGCGCGCAGCAGCGCGTAGTGATCGGACAACCGGAGGTCACGCCTGAGCCACAAGATGGCTGTACCCCGCGCCGAGACCCCAGACTCAGGCTCTACCTCTGCTTCTGCTTCTGCTTCTGCTTCTGCTTCAGCCATTAGTAATGAATGCCTGTGATCATATATTCAACGGAGCCCTTTGGGGCGTGAACTTCCACGAGATCGTCCACACGCTTGCCGAATAAGGCACGCGCCAGGGGAGAACTGAGAGAAATCCGAAGCTCGCGGATATCGGCCTCGATATCACCAACGATTTGATAAGTCTTCGCGTCGCCAGTCCCCTGATCGCAGCAAGTTACAAAGGCGCCAAAGCGAACCTTAGACTTGTCGCCATCCGAGGAATCAATCACTTGCCCACGGGACAGCTTGTCTTCAAGGTCCGCGATCCGGCCTTCGATAAAACCCTGCTTTTCCCGTGCAGCGTGATACTCGGCGTTTTCTTTCAAGTCACCGTGAGAGCGTGCCTCGGCAATCTCTTGGATAACCCGCGGGCGCTCATCGGACTTCAGCCGTGAAAGTTCGGCTTGAAGGCGGTCAAAACCAGTCTTGGTAAACGGAATCGATTCAGTGGCCATTTAATTTATTCTCTCTTATTTCGTCTTGCTTCTTGCTTTTCTAAACATCAGAGGCTTGTGGTTGCCGCAAAAGCAAACGTTGTGATTGAAGATGTGACGTCCGTCAACGCCGTCGAACCCGCAACTTTCTGTGCCTTGCCTGCCCCACTCTGGACGACCGCCCCAAGGCTGATCTGGCTGTTGGGTTGGATGTAAGCCGCAAACAATGAACCGCCTTTGTAATCAACATTGGTTCCACCTGTATACTTGGAATTCGACAGGGACGGCCGCGAATCGTTGTTGGTGAAGAAACCCCCGCGCATCGCAACCGAAGGTGTCACGTAATACTCGGCCCCGGCAGAGTAATTCAGCACGGCATTTCTTTTATATGCTGTCGGACTGTTGGTCGCCGGATCGTAATAGCTGATGTCGCCGCAGGCCATCAACCTTGGATTGGCAAACCAGGCCGCGCCCAAACGCACTTCTCCTGGAATTTTGCCCAATGGATTCGAAGATTTCACATCAGCGGCAGATGCCACCTCTGTGACGACTGCGGTCCCAGTAGAACTGGCCTGCAGGGTCTGCAAGGTATCGGTGGCACTCGTCATTTCCTGCGACACAAAGGCTCCCTTCCGCGCCGACAGGCCCAGGGAAACCGACTGCCCCAATGCCATTTGAACGCCAAAGGAAGGCTCCAGTCCCTTGGCTTCGATACTGGTTCTTGAATTTTGATAACGTTTCGTCAACTGGGTAACCGTGCTGGTTCCGCTGGCTGAATCCTCTATGACGGCGTCAGACTGCTGAAAATCCTGAGAAAGCTCACTGATCGTCGTGTAACGCAAGCCAAAGCCAACGGACAGCCTGCCCGACATCCGGTATCCGGCGCCAAGAGCGATGTGGGAAGTCGTCGTGCGCAGCTGAACCACCCGGTGAAAACCTTGAATGGACGCGGATTTCGTCCCTACGGTTCCCAGATTCACAACTGGCCAGCGGTCGTTCTGATTTAGAAGCTCTGTGTCCGAAGTGTACATGGCAAACGCGCCAACCAAACCCGGAACGAATCGATCCAGTTTGTTCAAAATCCCTAAAAACGGCGCAAACATGCCACTCGCCGTCTCCGTATAGTCTTGCTCCATCACGACATTCGAATACTCGGTGGATTTTTTGTAATAGGCATTGCCGGACCCGGAAATGTCGTTCGACTGGGCAAAGGCAATCCCGGCCGGGTTATAGTAAAGCCCGGAAGCATCATCGGCCAAAGCCGTGAAGGCGCCGCCAAGTCCAACCGCGCGCTCACCAACCAGCACATTATTGTAATGGAAGATGTCGGCATGGGCGCTGCCCGAAACAAACCACGTAACACTGGCTGCCAATATAACCCTGAAGTTCACCATTGATTTCATCATTTAATCACTTCCCCTTGACGGCTTCGGTCTTGGCTTTTTTCTCTGCAGTTTTCGCCTTTGCAGCAACCGGCATCCGCTGCTGCATCGCGGCAAATCGTTCCACACCTTTAGCACCAGTGATGGTGTCGGCCTTCATCTGGACCAGCAACTGATCAACTCTGGCACGACGTTCGGCTGGCTTCGGGTGTGTTTTTTCCAGGGTCTTTGTGTTCAAGATTTTCTGGCGCGCCACCAGACGTCCAAGAAAATTGGACAGTGCTTCCGGATCATATCCCGCCGCAACGGCGTACTTGACACCTTCTTGATCTGCCTCGAATTCAAGCTTGTGGTCCAGGCCTTTTTCAAGCATCAGCCCCAAACCTGCCTTCGCGGCTGCGATGATGCTCAAACCCGCAACGCTCGTCGAACCGAGGTAACGGGCCAGGGTTTTTGCGGCTTCAGATTGTTCGGTGACTTGAACCCGTTTGCGCATCCGGGAAGCCATCGAAGGATCCGGCTTGGACGTCGAAGCCTTCGCCGCCTGGTCCAACTTTTCCTTGTCCATCGACAGCAGTGTTTTCATCATGTGGCGATTGCCGACGTGGGCGGATTCATGCCCGAGAATCGCAGCCAACTCGGCCTCGTTTTCTGCCTGACGCAGTGCACCCATCGTCACCAGGATGTATCCCCCAGGACAGGCAAATGCGTTCACCGATTCACTGTTGAGCAATTTGATCATGTAACGCCGGTCGGCAAAGGGACCCTGTTGGGCCACGTAATTGCCTACGAGATTCAGGTATCCATTCAACGGCTCATCGTTGAATTCGCCGTAATATGCAACGAGACGCCCTGCCATGTTGCGACCGATATCGAGCTCGGCACGAAATTCGCCGAGCTTGCGTTCTTCTTCCTTCGAAAGCTGAGGCGCTTCGGCAGTTTTCGCCTCGCCTGCGTTTCCGGATTTGTTTTCGGTTTCAGCAACGGCGGCAGCAACGGAAAAACCGGCAGCAGCCAACAGCGTTGTGGTCAGCAGTAATTTTTTCACGAGCAATCCTTTGCTCCAAAGAATTCTTAATATTCGGGGACTTGTTCGGGACCTTACTTGCTTTTGGATCGCTTCGCAATTTCATCGAAGACCTTTTCCGAAAGGCTTTCGATCTGCACTGCGGGAACCCGACTGTCTTCCATGGCGAAGACCGCCTTCAAGTTCGGGCGCGTATTCGCAGCATAAGACGTGTCGTTGGTTTCATCGAGACCACGGACTCCCATGACCGTGGCACGGGCACGGGCACTTGCGCCTTCCGACGAAGAACGGCCACTCTGAACTGCGCTCTGGATCGCACCCGCAAGGGACCCGCCGTCCGAATCTGATGCCTTTACTTTGACGGCCATCACCGAAACAAAACCGGTTTTTCCCCCACTGGCCTTGACCCGCCAATACATGCCCTTGCGCTCGACGGTCTCAATCACCTCACCGGATTTCAACGTCTGGACCACTGCTGCGCCCTTGTCCGGAGCCACAGTCACCGGGACACCATCTTGCTTTGCCTCGACACTGCCTGCGTAAATTTTTGGTACCGCCGTCGCCAGCAAACCCAAAACCAACAGTGAAAAATGATTAAATTTCATGCGTGCTCCTACCTGACCTAAATCGGTGGCTTCCCTGCGTCCTTGAGTCAGTTACGTAACCTGACGCGATGATAGTGCTTTTTGCCCTTGCGGACCAGACACCCTTCACTCTTTTCCAGCGCACTTGCGGGGACTCGCGCGTGCAGGTCCGTGATCTTTACTTGGTCCACACTCAGGCCGCCCTGCTGAATCAAGCGCTTGGCTTCTGACTTGGTTTCAACGACTCCCGCCAAAGCCAACAGATCGACAATGGCAATATCCGCCTTGCCATCCAGTTGTGTCCGTTCGATGAAATGTTCCGGCTCGTTTCCGGTGTCTCCGCCCGGATTTGTGCCACCGGCGCCAAATAAGCGCGCTGCAGATTCCTGCGCCTCATTGGCAGCCGATTCCCCGTGAGCGAATCTGGTGCATTCCCAGGCCAGGCGTTTTTTGGCATCGTTGATTGCGGCGTCTTTCAGGGCGGCAAGTTGCGCGATTTCGGCAACCGGCAGGTCTGTAAAGTAACGCAGGCAAGGTTCCACCATCGCGTCTTCGACGTTGCGCCAATACTGATAATATTCAAATGGACTTGTCTTTTCTGCATCAAGCCAAACGGCACCTTTTTCCGTCTTGCCCATCTTGCGGCCATCGGTCGTGGCCAGAAGCGGAAGCGTTACACAGAAAGCTTTGCCTCCCGTCAAACGTCGAACAAGATCCACGCCAGAGAGCATGTTGCTCCATTGGTCGTCACCGCCAAGTTGCACGGTGCAGGCTTGCGTTCGGTAAAGGTGCAAAAAATCGTAGCTCTGCAGCAGCATGTAATTGAATTCAAAAAAACTCAGGCCTTTTTCAAGGCGCTGTTTGAAGCAGTCCGCCGTCAGCATCCGGTTGACGCTGAAGTGGCGGCCAATGTCCCGCAGAAACGGCAAATATCTCAGGTCATTAAGCCAATCGGCGTTGTTCACAATGATTCCCCGATTGGAATCTTTCATGTCGAGAAACCGCTCCAGCTGGACACGAATTCCAGCTAGATTTTTTTTCAATCCGTCTTCCTCGACCATCTGGCGCATTTCAGTTTTGCCAGAAGGATCCCCGATGAGTCCGGTTCCCCCACCTACGAGAGCAACCACACGGTGGCCGGCGGCTTGCCAGCGACGCATGGCCATGATTGGCAACAGTGATCCAACATGAAGGCTGTCGGCAGAGGGATCGAAGCCGCAATAAGCCGTTCGCACGCCCGTGGCCAGATGCCCGGCAATTTCTTCCTCGTGGGTGATCTGGGCAACCAGCCCCCGTTCACGCATGACTTCTAGAAAACCCATCTTTGCGCTATCCTGAAGTAAAGGCCCAAAAAATTTTCGCGTCTGATACTGCCAAATTGTGCCGGGGGAACCTCGCCCATGCAAGTCGAGAAGTGCCTGACATTTCTGATTGGACCAGCCCATTCGGGTAAATCCAC
>Ga0209190_1002939_pt1 | contig 11355 bp, 6 predicted proteins | sample M_140205_XF_Meta_FD_187315 | JGI IMG/M metagenome (GOLD analysis project Ga0209190, IMG submission 187315) | Freshwater microbial communities from Lake Montjoie, Canada to study carbon cycling - M_140205_XF_MetaG (SPAdes) (version 2) | ecosystem: Environmental > Aquatic > Freshwater > Lake... | reverse complement strand
CGTGACATTAGTAAGGGGCAATAGGGTTGATGTACCCGAAGAAATATCACTCAACCCTGCCCCCCTTAAATAAGTCTCAAATGATTTCATATTAGTTCGATCCAAGATTGCAAACATACGGTGCCTAATATTAGTTCCATCAGCAATGCCGATTTCAGCACCAAGTTTTGGTGGCTGGGTTGTATCATCAGTAACTTCAAAAAAACCAGTGGTCAGCCAAACTGCAAATACATTGCTCCTAGTAGTAACACTATTGGATATTTTTGAAAGTAATTCTTTTTGTTGAAGAGAAGTTCTCTTAATGGGAGTGGGCATAGTAGTATCGTTAATCGGCAAGTCAAATACACCAGTAGCTGCATTTGGCGCAACAGGCCTTAAAAAACTATTACCGACACCTCTTGCACCTGAAGACAAATCATCAGCACCCGTTGTACCACCAACACCAAACCCCCAAAAAGGCTTATCGTTAGGGCCAGGCATATTATTAGGGGTAGCAGTAGTGTCCTTAATTGGGGATCTGCTATCAAGTATTTGTTGAAAAACAGCATCAACCTCTGCTTCAGTAAAACCATTAATATTGTTCGATGCATCGGCCAAAGCTCTAAAAGTTTCCTTATCCCATACCCCATTAATATTAACTTTGCCAAACTCTTTGCCTCCAATCGAAGTTCCAGCGAATCGGATTTGAGGACTTGCTAATTCCAAAAATCTCAAAAGCCGATTTTGGTCATCCATCCAAGGAATCTTGTGTCCATAAAAGTTGTTATTGTTTTGTGTTTTAAAAATGGAAGCAGTCATTTTGGCAGTATCATTTTCATTGATAAATCTTCGGGTAACTTCTGCAGGTTTACAGCCAGCTACCTCTAGCAGTTCGATAGGATTTACTAGCTGCCTATCCAAATGCGAAATCGGAGTAAAAGGAAGTTGCAACAAAGGATCCGGAACATTTATACCCCCCGGGGCTTCACTTAATGTTCCATTATGCCTTAAAAACGTATGCTGTGGTTGATTAACAAGATCTTTGGTCGTATTGGTTGAAACATCAAATAATCCTCCAACATCTTTTTTACCAGCTTCCTGATAAGGCTGCTGCCTAACAACGCTTGATCGTTTATCCACGGCGGGAGGGATAGCTTTTTTATCATCAGTGGCATTCGTTACCGCATCATTTACTTTAACATCATTCATTACATCCACAGTGACATAGGGATTGTAATCAGCCTGTGCAGCATCAGTCTGGGGTGGCATATAAGGATTTGCCAACCTTCTTAAAACAAGGGAAGGCTTGTTTTTGGTTTGCAAAGTGGTGGTAAAAGTTGCTTTATCATAATCAGGATCAGGGGTGCCCGCAGGTTTTTCAATGGCTATTGTGTATTTTAATTCGTCTTTTTTAATGTTTGCGATTTTACTAATATCACTATAAGGTTTTGGCATGTCCGCAGCCAAGGGCCCATCATTTGGAAATGGCGTGTTGGAACCTAAAACAATAAAACCATTTGTAGCATTTTCTATTCCTAGGTAATTCCCTGCTGCAGGGGCGAGCAAGTTAACTCCGGCCCCGCCACCAGCGGGTTGAAAATTAGAAACCACGCCCTTACTTCGATTATTACCAGCTAGATCAGGCCTTGTTACTCCAAGTGGATTATCAGGTTTAAAAATATCATCTAAAGCAGATTGATCACGGATTTCTAATTGATAAACCGAACTATCACCTGCAGCAGCACGTGGATCTTGTTCAAGTATTGCATGATTAGCTAAGGAACCTACTGCCGCAGCAGGCAAAGGATTCATCAACTCAACCCAAAAATGAACTTGGAATGGCTTATCCGAGCTTGCGGGAAACTTATTGGAATTCGCAGGTTTCTCAGGAAAAGTATCTGTAGGGTTATTGATGATTTCCGCATAGACTTCATTTAAAACAACTTTGTTAAGCTCTACACCAAAAACACGTTCATGTTTGGTAGGGTCTGGTGTCGCTGCAGGATCTTTTTTCCAAATAAACTCAGTCATAACATCATCGTTATCGATGTAATCAATTATATTAGCCGCAAGTTGGGCCAAATAGCGATTGGCCTCGTAATCCGAATCCGTAGCACCAACGCCTTGCAATGGAATGGATGGTGAAGACATATCCTTAGCGCCAGTAGCCTTAAGCAGCGCAGTGAATATATCTAATCCAAATTTTTGCCTATCTGAATTAGCATTAAAAATAGCAGGATCAGTAATATCTAGATACCTGCCGCCGGTACCGCCATTTACATTTGTAAAAGTAGTACTTACATTCGGGTAAGCAGTAAGTTTCCGGCTAAGATCCACCTTCATATTTTGCGAGTTAATCGAACGTAAAGAAGAAGTTTGAGTTACTATTACATTATTCATCGTGTCATAAAATGATGTTTTATCTAAATCCGAAGTTGCACCAGCAGTTACTGACGTTCCAGAAGAAGCATATGCAATATCATTTCCCTTAGGATAATTTCCATTCATTTGATAGGGTGATCCTAACGAATTTGCAATATAAGGAGGAGTTGTAATTCTGGCAAAATCAGTACTTAGCGTGGTTACAAAAGACCTGTTTTTGATCGTTTGAGGATTAGTCGTGTTTGGATTTTGAGGTTCCATGGAATTGGGAAAAAATTGCATTAAAGATGAAGAGGAAAGTGTACCTGATTTTGACCCCCAATTTAAAAGGCTTGCTGTTTCCCTTGGTGAAAAACCCCTGTTAGGTCCAACAACTAAATTATTAGACCCTACTTTGCTGCTATATGTTGGGCGCAAAGAATTGTACAAAGAAGCATGGTTATAGTCTCCTGCAACATTTTTAATTTCTGCATTCCCAGCGGCACCAAAATTTTTAGTTGGGAAGTAAGGAAAGCTCTGGAAAGGGGATACTGCGTTTAGATCATTAAAAGCTGGAGTTTTAAAATACCCCTCATTTCCTACCGCACCATTATCTAGCGTGCCGTTGTAATCCACCATGGAATAGGAGGGAGAATATGGGGGATTAACCAATGTACCTTCAACACCCGACGGATAATTAACCATTGAACCATCAAAACCCGTAGGAATTCGGAAAGCGTTGGTGTATCTTCCTGGCAGTTGAATTTTACCGGTGTTAGGATTCATATAACTATTAATCATTGTTTGAATTTCAGATGACTGAGCTATTTTAGCAGGGTTGACTTCCCAGGGCCCCCAACCTTGATTACTAGCGTGGGGGTTTAAAGGATCTTTTAAAGAAGCCATCACATTACCTGCAACATTAAGATTGATTTTTCCATCAAGATCTAGAATCAATGGAGCAATCATGATCTTGTATTTTCGCCCATCAAGGGTCTTAAAAACAGGTGACCCTACATCAATCCACACACTATCATTGCCACCAGGATAACCTTCAAGGTTTTTAACATCCATCCCATCCGCTTCAGGATAAGGAAAAAGTTTGGATTCAAAAATTCTTTGATTAATTAGATTAATAGTAGCATTATCTCTAACATTTATTTCGCTTTGTGTAGGGTTATTTGGAAGAGGTGGAAGAGAATTTAAATCAAGCATAGAGAGATGATCAACAGGCCTTGGCCTTGCGAACAAATATTTGCCAACCGGGTTAATCCAATTAAGGTTCCCGGTAGGTTGCGAAGTTGAAGGTGTATTTGCAACTGGTAGGTTAAATATGTCTGCTGGTATTTGACCATGTCCGAAAATATAATCCCTATGAAAAGAAGGCTGAACCTTGGTGCCATCTGATTTGAGCCAGCCTAGATAAAAGTTATTATGATCAGGGTAAGTGTAAGGTGCATTCCAAGAAGAGGTTTTGGAGTACGGATACCCATTATCCACAAACAAAGCACCAGCGGTATCAAATTTTACTCTTTCAGGAGCTAGCATAAAGTTTTTAGGTTGGCCAGTGATTTGATCTTTCCCTGTTACGGGGAAAGCCATATTAACAATTTTCCATTCTTCTAAATTTTGGCCGTTTAATGTTACCTGTTTAGTCAACTTTCCTGTACCGCTAAAAGGCCTATCATTTGAAGGTGCAGTAAGCGTAACGGTTGGTGCGGATGTATAACCTGCCCCACCATCAACAATTACAATTTTTGTAACAACACCATTGGTTAGTTCAGCATATGCAGTTGCATTTGTAGTCGCACCTCCGCCCGTAATAGTGACTGCAGGTGCCGATTGATACCCGCTACCACCATAAATCAAAGGGATAGTCGGGGGATTAGTCGCAGGGTTTGTGCCGATCAATACCCCAGCCATAATTATTGGTACACCTGTAATCACCCCAGTGCCTGGTTCGTACCCGCCATAAATATTGCGTGCTAGACTATGACCCCGCAAGGCGCTATAAACAGAATCGGGCGTGAGATTGGTAATTGCGCCAGCGGCATTAAGAGTTACATCAGCTTGATCGTACAAAAATCGTTCCAAGAAAAAATTGAGAATGAAGCTTGGGTCTAAGTCGACCATTTTAATTGGGTTTTGCCTTACATCCTGTGCATTAACATCATCGGCAGTTTGCCTAAGCTGGGAATCTGCATAAATGATGTAGGTGACCCCCATCACGGAAAAAAGCGCTAAAAACGCAACCACCACAAGGAGAATCATACCTTTTCGTTTTAGCCTATTTTGTCGGTAGATCATTTTGCACTCCCCTTTGTAAACAAAGGAATTGGGTACTTCTATAGTCTTTGAATAATTTTAAACTCGCGGGCTTTTTGAGATTTTTCATCCCAAATCCGAATCGAAACCTGAATGGCATTTATGCGCAAACCTTTATTAGGATAATAGGTAGTCCCACTGCGGAGATAATTCCAAATGGGAATTCCCGAAGCATCAATAGCCGTAGGTTGCCATACTCCTGTCGAAAAATCTCCTAGATCGTATTGATTTGTTCCATCATTTCCAGTTGTCCAAGTATCAAAAGTAGCTGGGTTTTTTGAATTTCCAGTTTGCCAATAGTTAGTGGTATTGTCCATCCAAGTGGAAGAGCCTAAGGCGGGAGGTTTTAACCCTAGCAATGATGATATCAATGAAAAGTCCAGTAATGAAGAATCAGACAATATGCGCACATCAAAAGAAATTACATCGGTTATCAATAAATCAGAATTAGGGTAAAGAGAATTAAGAACAGGAACACTTCCAGGCACAGGAACCATGCGATAGTTTGGCATTGTTAAATCGGAAGGTGAGTTAAAATATATTTTCCCTGCAATTGCTTTACAACTAAAGTTTTCAAAATAAGGCACTTTACTCGTATTCGCAGGGTAAGGAGGTACCGGCATCATATCGCTTATAGCGAGACCATTTGCTTCAGAATTCGATGGCAAAATAGCTCTTTGTTGCCGGTATAAGTCCATTAAAGGGGTGCCATTTGCGTTGCGGTTATTAGCCCTAGTGAAATAAGCTATCTCCGCCCACTGAGAATGTAAAACTCCAGGTGTAAAATCATACCGCTGAGAGTTTTTACTGGTTTGAAGAGTTGCATTACCATTAAAACCATTTGTTAAACTATTATACTCTGAGATTGGATTGTACTGCTCAAAAGCAGTTACATAAAAATCTTCTGGGTTTTTACCACTTAACCTAGAAGTAAAAGCTAGTCTATGATCTGCAGCACTTCCGCTCCACTGATAATTTACACCGTCTGTTGTTGTGCCTTCATATGAAGTAGTACCCCCCTCATAAATCTGAAAATATCCCTGCCTAGGCGGGCCATAATCCCAAAAATTATCATCACTCAATCTTCTGTAGCCATCAAAATGGTAAGCAGATAAATCTTTCTGCAAAACCGCAAGGACTGGGCGACCTTTATCGAGAAGTTCACCAACCCCTTTTAGGCCGGACATACAAGTGGTGGCAATTACAAACGCCTGACTCATGATGGAAAGCATAAAAATGATGATCGCCATCGAAACCATTAATTCAACTAAGGTAAACGCTTTTTTGATTGTTCGAATTTGCGTTGATTTTAATGCAAACATGATGGCATTCCTAGTTTCCAATGTAGACCACCCTTGCAACATCTTTCAACAAGTAAATACTTCTTGCACCGGTCCCAAAACCGAGAGGTAAAGCCGGGTTGATTTCAATTGTCGTAGTCGCCCCAGAATCATCGACGGTAATAATTTCAAAAAAGTCGACTGCAGTAGGATAAACATTCGAAACACTATCGGTAACCATCACCCATTGGCGAGTTTTCAATGCACCATTAGCATTTGCTGAAAGGGTAAATTGGTTGGTGCTGGTAGCAGAACTTATTACAGAATTTAATGAATAATAAGTAAAATCATTAGCGGTAAGTACCTGACTTCGGTCTTTAAAAACAAGAATATTTCTTTTGATGTAATTTGGATAAGTGATAGGCATGGGGCGGGTAAAAAAATGCGCAAGGGTGAATTTTGCTTCTCTTTCTACTAGAACTATAGACCCATCATCATCCAAATTTGCAACACCCGCTTTATTCAGTATTAAATCACTATTGCAGGTAAAAAATCTTCCAGCAATTTCTGTTTGCGAAGGGTTACCAGAGGTAGAATCAATTGGGATTTTAGGAGGGTTGTATGGGGCAATTAAATTTAGAGTAAACGCATCAAGGCTGGCAATCTCGATAGGAAGATTAGTAAACCTATTAACGGCTGCTAATGCTGCGAATTGGTCCAACAATAAGAAACTCGGTGTTTCCCCTGCGGGTTGATTAAACCAGCCTGTAGTTATTGGTGGAATAGCATTAGGATTTTTAATAGGAACAGTTATAAACTTAGAATAGGCTGAAGAAGTCCAGTCTACGCCATCATACATACCACGGGAATTAACCAAACCCTCTGCCATTTGAGCATTGGATATGGCTCTTCCCATCATATCTGCGGCAGCGGGGAACATTGCCAATACACTCAGCATCCCAATCCCCATGATGAAGATCGAAATTAAAACTTCAAGAAGTGTTAGTCCTTTCCTTTTTAACATGGTTTAAAGACCCTCATTCGTAGGGTTTCTTGCAAACATGAAGGGATTATGCAAGCTTATGTTGCCTGCGTTACTAAAATCAACCAATCCAACTGGAAAAACAGCTACCTTTCCGTTGTTTCGTTGAATTCCAATAATGGCATCATCTTCTGCATATTTTGTACTGCCTGTTTTATGAACCCAAATGTATACATTGGCTGCAAAATCAATTTGGTAAACTGCACCAGTCTTTTCAAAACAAACATCAATTGAAGATTCGGTAGAAATATCGCTGGGATTAAAATTGGGCCCACTAATACATTGAATGCCATTTACGTTAGATGATTTAAATAAAATTTCATAGCCTTCTGGCATCGGAATGGCTTCTTCACCCGGCACGACCCTAGCTTGCCGAATAATCTTGTAGTTTAAAGTGGCAGTTGCTGAATTTATATTAGGGTTGAAAAAATTTGAGTTTATGAGCATCTGATTAGTGGCGGTTCCTTTACCTATAATTCGTGTTGAATTATTAGTCAAAGGGTCAATTAAAATATCATTTGCCATGATTAGGTCTTCACCTGTCGCAAAGCCCCTAACTTGAGTTGAGAACTGTATAACAGTAAAGTCGGGATTTTGGCCATTAGCTGGATTAACTGCTGAGAGGTAAGGCTGATACAAATTGGCACCAAGGCTTCTCCCAGTTAAATCAACAGGTTTTTGAACAAGCATCATTTGATTTGCTGAAAGTAGATCATTTGAAAAAAACCGAACCCCGGTAACATTGTTATCCCTGCGCGCCTTTTGCCTAGCACCAACCAAGAGATTTTGTATTTTGTTTGAGGCTTGCGCTATTTGATTATCAGAACTAATCGAAGGATAAAACGCAGCAGTCATGGCAGCAAAAGTTAACATGATAGACATCACAACCAAAAGTTCAACAAGGGTCATCCCCCTTCGACTTAACAACCTGTTTTTAATTTTAATTGACATGGCAAATAGCCTTGGGAACTAAGGGACAATAAGTTCTACGGTTATAGTACCTACCACAGATTTAGAACCGCCAGCTTGAGAATCCAAGTAGCGCAACTGAAAACCAATCGGTTGGCCATCCGCGGTTGAAATGTACCTGGCTTTTGTAGCAGGGTCTGTTGTAACAGCGGTGCCTAAAAGTTCGCCTTTCAAACCATCAGGATTGGCTTCCAATGCCATGAGCAGGCAGGCGGAATTTTGAATTTCAAGTGAAGGTGTTCCAGTTAACCCAATAAAAGCCTGAAGGATTGAAGGAATAATATTTAAATTTGCGACCAGAAATTTTTTATCTTGAGTGGAGGCAACATTATTAACATCATCAATTGGCATTTTAAAACTATTATTAATATTAGGTCCATTTACAACATTAACAATAGGAACAAAGTTTGGCGTGATTTTATAGGTTGATGGAGCAGCTAATTGAGCATTTAAACAGGTGAAATCTAAAGGAAAAGTTCTTGCAATCTGCAAGCCCACAAAAACCAATTCATCCCGACGGTTTGGCTCCCGAATACCAATAAAATTAAAGCCTTGTAAACTATCACCAATTCGAATCAATACGGATTTACTAGGTGCTAAAGGTGTTGATATCGTTCTAAGTGGGGTTGTGGGATAATCCGAATGGGCTTTTGCACGAATATTCTTTAGTACTCTTTCAATAGCAGTATTCACTTGATCTACAGTCCTAGCAGTAGCTGCCTGTTTTTGGTAGGAAAGAAACTTAAAAACCCCACCCGCACTTAAGGCAACTAAAATTGCAATGATTGCAATAACAATAAGCAATTCAACCAGAGTAAAGCCCGTTCGCTTATTTGAAACTAAAGAAGTTTGAGGTTTAAACATTACTCATCCTTCTTTCCAAGTTGAGTAGAAGAGAAGTTTGAAAGATCATCGTAGCCTGCAGATCCTATTACAAGAGGTGGATTATAAACGTCTCCCGGCCCAAAAGTTTGATCTTGCCCAGAACTAATAATTTGAAAAGTCTTAGCGTTGTAATAAGAACTAGCAGTGGTTGCATTGCTGGTTCGATAAGGAGATAATGGTCCACCCAAAGTAATCAAAGGAGACCCCGTAAAAAATGCATAATCGCTATTGGATATATAAGCGTAAGCCCCGCCATATGAATTATTGTAACCTAACTTCCCACTTGCAGAAGTTCCAGAAATTCTAGTTGTATCGAAATCATAATAGGGCCCTTTACGCTTCGAAACTGTGGCTTCGGAAAGAGTAGGATCTGTACGGCTAGCAGCAAAACCTGTAAATTTCCCATTTTCAGGAATCCCACCCAACCAAAAAACATAGGCGTCCATACCCTCTAAAGTCAAAAATGGAGTTGTTGCATTTGGAACATTGCCGACTCCACGCCAATTAAAATAATTTCCACTCATGCTAGTAGAACCAGTTATAGTTTTCCCAAAGACTTTTTTAATTGTCTCCCAAGTGCTAACTCTCAATGCAAATTCAGAAGCAGTTTCTACACCAGTTAATTGCGTTGGACTTTGAAAATTCGAATATGAATAAGCAAGTCGAATTCTACTTGGCAAAGCATCCTGATTACCCAGATCAAGCTTCGCAGCAGAAACTGCAGCTTCCAATTGACCAATCTCAATCCTCGCAGTCACCATTTTGCTACGCTCTAGTACCTTCATTACACCCACGGTGGCGAGGGAGGCCAAGATGCCAATGATGGCGATTACGATCATTAGCTCAACCAGCGTGAATGCTGAATTTCTAGATCTGGATTTTAGCAAGTGCGACATGAGTTGGATCCTCCGTTTTCATTCTACCCGCATCAACGCGGAATACTTCATTCACAAAATTACACCCTTGTTTTCAAGGGGTTTTATAACTGGACACTTGGTTTTTAAGATTCTTTAAGCTACAAGAAACGTTGTAAAACCATCCCGAATACCTTATTTACTCAACCCCTCAAGCATAGCGCAACCTTATTTACTCAAGCCTTCAAGCATACCGATTAGGGGCATGAACAAGGCAATAACGATGCCGCCGATGACTCCCCCTAGGAACACGATCATGATCGGTTCGAGCAAGCTAAGCAAGCTTTCGACAAGAATATTCACTTCCTCTTCATAAATATCAGCAACTTTGTTAAGCATGGTATCGAGGTCGCCAGTTTCCTCGCCTACATCGATCATGTTAACCACCATGTCATCCACGAGCTTGCTTTCTCTGAGTGGCTGAACGATGGTATCGCCCTCACGGATGGATTCGTAAACGCGCTGGTAAAGGCGCTCGAAAACCTGATTGGTGCAGGTAGCCTTAACGATGGCCAAGCCTTCAAGAATGGGCACGCCTGAAGAAACCAAAGTTCCTAGGGTGCGGGTGGATTGGGCAATCGCAGTTTTTTCGATAAGGCCGCCCACCACGGGAATCCAAAGATACATGCGATCGAGCACATACCCCCCCGTTCTACTCATGCGTAACAGCTTAAGCAGCAGCCAGAAGGTAAGCGGAATCAGAGGAAGCACATACCAGTAGGTAGAAACCCAACGCGAGGTGGCCATGAGGAATAGGGTAAGCGTGGGCAGCTTCATACCGAAATCTTTAAAGATTTTCTCAAATTTGGGGATGATGAAAATCATAATGAAAACAAGGATGGAGATAGCGACAAAGATAACCACTGCTGGGTAGATCATTGCGCCTGTGATTTTGCGTTTAAGTGTCTGGGCTTTTTCTTTAAAATCTGCAAGGCGCTGAAGAATAACTTCGAGTGCGCCGCCCGCTTCCCCAGCTTTTACCATGTTTACATAAAGTCGATCAAAGCATTTGGGGTGTTTACCAAAAGCTTCGGAAAGCGTGGAACCGGATTCGACATCTTCGATAACATCTGCGATAGCGTATTTAAGGATACCGGCTTTCATCTGGCCTTCGAGAATACGAAGCGAACGAAGGATGGGAAGGCCTGCATCCTGAAGGGTAGAGAACTGCCTGGTGAAGGTACAAAGGGCTTTACCCGAGACGCCACCGATGGTGAAGCCTCGTTTTTTCTTACCGCCCTTCTTTTTATCTTTACCGCCTTTTTTCGCCGCCACCTGGGTTATCTTGGTAACGAAGTACCCCATTTGGCGGATTTTTTGCTGGGCTTCTTCTTCGGTAGCGGCATCGACGGAATCTTTGACTTCGGTGCCTGTGGTATCCATTGCTTCGAATTTAAAACTAGCCATATCAAAACTCCTGAAGAGGGAATCGTGAAAGATTATTCCTCGGTAACGGTCTCGCGAATGATTTCTTCCATAGTGGTAAGGCCTTGATGAATGGCATTAACCCCGGACCAGCGTAAAGTTCGCATGCCTGATTTAACACAAAGATCGCGAAGTTCATCGGTAGAAGCTTCTTTAGAGATTAAATCGCGAAGTT
>Ga0209190_1002938_pt1 | contig 11356 bp, 10 predicted proteins | sample M_140205_XF_Meta_FD_187315 | JGI IMG/M metagenome (GOLD analysis project Ga0209190, IMG submission 187315) | Freshwater microbial communities from Lake Montjoie, Canada to study carbon cycling - M_140205_XF_MetaG (SPAdes) (version 2) | ecosystem: Environmental > Aquatic > Freshwater > Lake... | reverse complement strand
TGATGGACTAACAAATGACGAGGAAACAACAGGAATAGATGATCCGTCAACTCCTGCTGTGCCAGTTAGTACTTCTGATCCAGCTAATTCATGTGATCCGTTTACAGTAGGTCCAACGTGTGACCCGGATGCAGATGGGCTTTCCAATGCAGATGAGGCAACGAATGGCACAGACCCTAATAATCCAGATTCCGATAGTGATGGTTTGTCTGATAATGAAGAAGTGACAGGTGTCGATGATTTGTCAACAGCACTAGTAGCCTCTGTATCCACAAATCCAAACGATCATTGTGATCCATTTGATACTACACCAGAATGTATTGCTCCTCCTATTCCACCGACAACGCACGGGGTAAATATTCCTACTGGTTTTTCACCCAATGGCGATGGAAAAAATGATTTATTAAAATTAATTGTCGGATCTGATGTAGAATTTTTCATTCTTTCAATTTTTGACCGATGGGGAAAGAGAATCATTCAATCCAGTGATCCCCAATTTGCTTGGAATGGAATATATAACGATTCGCCAGTTAATGCAGGGGCATATGCCTATATGTTGGAAATTACTTATCTAGATGGAGCAACAGAAATAAAATCTGGTAATATTACCGTAATTCGATAAGTTTGAAGAACTCTTTTTTCATAGTATTTGTCCTTCAAGTCATTTTTACAAATGCTCAGGATCTTCATTTTTCGCAAACAGCGCAGACGCCGTTGCTAATTAATCCAGCTTCTGCCGGTGTTTTTGAAGGATGGCAGCGAGTTATCATAAATCAAAGGACTCAATGGTTAGGTGCAACAACGAGTTTTATGACAACTTCATTCGCAGGCGATGTTACTTTATTTAAAAAGGAAAGAGGTAATAAAAGCTACCTTGGATTGGGCGCGATTTTTAATACTGATGTTGGCGGAGATGGCCGATTTGGAAGCCAATCTGGTACACTTTCATTGAGCGGAATTCTTCCAATAGCCAAAAGTGCTCATACGCTTTCGGTAGGTTTATTGGGCGGTTTTGGGAGCAGAAAAGGAGATATTTCTAAATTAAGTTTTGAAAACCAATGGAATAGTTCCTCGTACGCTTTTGACCCTGCTTTACTTTCAGGAGAAAGTGCAAACCTCAATAACTTCAGCTATTTAGATGTTGGAACGGGCGTGTATTATCTCTACAACCCAGGGAAAACAACTTTTGCAAGAAACAATGAACTGAAATTTCAATTTGGTGCTTCTGTCTATCATATAAATGAACCATTTTTGAAATACACGAATGGAGCGGATGACAGGTTACACAAAAAAATTGTGTTGCACTCAGGAATAGTGAAAGATATTGTTGGTTCTAATGTATCGATTGATGCAAGTATTGTGCAATTTTTTCAAGGGGGACATAATTCAACTATTCTAGGAAGTATGATACGCTATCGTTTTCAAGAAGGTACCAAACTTACTGGATTTTCACAAAATGCTTACTTCGGCTTTGGATTATATATGCGCGTAAAAGATGCTATTATCCCTTCTATTCTTGTCGATTATAAAGGATTAAAATTTGGGGTTTCGTATGATGTAACCATATCCAACCTAAAAAGAGCTTATGGTGGAGGTTCATTAGAATTTTCATTGTCTTTTTCAAATTTGAACAAAGGGTTATTCAAATCCGCTCGGTAAAATTTGTTGCGCGAAACTAATTGAAAAAAAATTACAGAAATAATGCTTTCAATTCTGTAGCATCGTGCGGATTCATTTTACCTGCAGTTATCAAACTTAATTGTTTTCTTCGCAAAGCACTTTCATATCGCTCTTTTTCTTCCTCTGATTCGGCGATTAATTCCGGCACTTGAATTGGACCGCCATTTTGATCAACAGCCACAAAAGTATAAATTGCCTCATTTGATTTCCGTTTCTTACCAGATACAGGGTCTTCCACAAAAACATCTACAAATACTTCCATAGAAGAATTAAACGCTCTAGAAACTTTTGCTTCTAGGGTGACTATAGAAGAATGAACTATAGGCTCTTTAAAGGAAACATTATTCACTGAGGCGGTAACGACCACTCTTCTGCAGTGTCTATGGGCTGAAACACTTGCAATTACATCCATCCATGCCAACAATTGACCACCAAATAAATTGCCTAACGTATTGGTGTCATGCGGTAATACCACTTTTGTAGATACAGATAATGTTTCAGATGCAAAACGAGCTTTCATACGTATTATGTTATTTATTAATCATTATCGATATTTAATATCGCAGTACAAATGTAAGTAAACAGATACGATAATAACCGCTGCTATAAAACAATACTACTAATTGACAAAGAATGTTCTTTGTAAGCCTATTTTCTAAATAAGGTATTACAAAAGAACAATAAATGCACTTATTGCAAACTTTTGAAAGAATTAACCTTACTTTTTGTGAAGTAAATTTTATATTTGTCTTTTTTATTGAAATATGACCCAATATTAATTATTTGAATTTCTATCAATTATGGAAAATTTAATTGCAGCATTTCCTCACAATATTAGTAGTGCTCTAGAATCCGTTTCGAAATTAATAGTAAAAAAACCTGCAAAAGAGATAAAAAATCTTGTTTTTATTGGAATGGGAGGTTCAGGAATTGGTGCAAAAATTGTTTCTGAATGGATTCAAAACGAAATCAGTATTCCAATTCAACTATTACAAGATTATACTATTCCTAAATATGTTAATGAGCATACCTTAGTAATCGCTTGCTCCTATTCAGGAAATACAGAAGAGACTTTAAGCTGTGCTGCACTGGCAAAAAATCAAGGGGCAACTATTGTTGGGATTTGTTCCGGTGGGATATTAAAAGAATTTTGTTCAACACACAATTATGATTGCCTAATTGTTCCTGGTGGAAATCCTCCTCGAACAGCTACAGCATATTCAATCGTTTATATTTCGCACATTTTAGTTAATCTTGGTTTAATAGATTCGAAAATTATTGACCAAATTAGGACTTCCAAATCTACCATTCTTGATAATTTATCAACTATTAAGGACGAGGCGGAAAAATTAGCTGCCTTTTTAAAAGATAAAGTAGGAATCTTTTATTCCACAACGGAATATGAGCCAATTATCATTAGAGCTCGACAACAATTTAATGAAAATTCAAAACTTTTGTGTTGGCATCATGTTATCCCAGAGATGAACCACAACGAATTAGTTGGCTGGGGTGGAGGAAATGATCGTTTTTCAACGGTTTTTTTCGATACAAAAGATATGAATATTCAAAATAAAACGAGATTTTCACTGACTATTAGTGAGGTGAAAAAATATACCTCCAACCTCTTAATTATTGATGCGATTGGTGCAAATAAGATTGAAAAATCATTCTACTTAATACATCTTGTTGACTGGGCTTCCTTGTATCTTGCCAACTTAAAACCAATTGATCCTATGGACATTAAGTGTATTGATTTTTTAAAAACGGAATTAGCAAAAATAGAAAATAACTAATCTACATCTTATATCATTTTCTACATGCCCGAAGTAATTTTTAAACAGCTTGGACTGATTGATTATAAAGAAGCTTGGGATTTTCAAGAGAAGATTTTTCAAAATACCATCGATGAAAAAATTCGAATTCGAAATGGTGATGAATCAATAATTACAAAAAATTATTTGCTTTTTTGCCAACATCCTCATGTCTATACATTGGGAAAAAGTGGAAGTATAGATAATTTACTATTAAACGAGCAAGAATTGTCCAACAACAAGGCAAATTTTTATAAAATAAATCGAGGTGGAGATATTACCTATCATGGACCAGGACAATTGGTAGCATATCCAATCTTAGATTTAGATCATTTTTTCTCTGATATACATAAGTATCTGCGTTTTTTAGAACAAGCAGTAATTGATACATTGCTGGAATATAATATTGCTAGTTCAAGGGTGGAAGGACTAACCGGAGTTTGGATTGACGGAGAAACTCCACAAGCCAGAAAAATTTGTGCGTTAGGTGTTAAAAGTTCTCGCTGGGTTACTATGCATGGTATTGGATTTAATATTAATTCCGATCTTTCTTATTTTTCACACATTATTCCTTGCGGAATTGAGGGAAAAGCCGTAACTTCAATGCAACAAGAACTTGGAAAAGAATTAAATTTTGAAGAAGTTAGCCAAGTTTTAAAAGAAAAATTAGCGCTCCAATTTGAGTACAAATATGTCTAAGGGAAATAAAATATTGAAAAGTAGTAAAAAAATCCTGCGTTTTTTAGGGCTTATTTTCATCGCTTTGTTTATTTCTATTAATCTATTTATTCTTTTATCAGGTAGATTTTATTTGTATAAGGGGATTTCATACACCTACTTGTCGGGAAAAACAGGTCCAACTATTTATGATTTACATGTGTTTCCGTCGTCCACAATTAAAAAATCCAAGAGTTGCTACCAGTGGAAAAAGAATGCGAAATTCAACACACAATCGATTCCGAAAAAATACAATGATCTCCTTTTAAAGTTAGACACGAAAGCTTTATTGGTTTTTAAAGGCGATGAAATTCTATTTGAAAAATATTGGGGACAACACAAGAAAGAAACGGTTTCAAATTGTTTTTCAGCGGCCAAAACAGTTGTTTCGCTCTTAATTGGAGCAGCATTGGATGAAGGAAAAATAAAAAGTTTGGATGAAAAGGTAGGAAAATACATCCCTGAATTTAATGCTGGAAAGAAGAAAAATATCACCATTCGCCATTTATTAATGATGTCATCTGGGCTAGATTGGCAAGAAAGTGGGAAAAATCCCTTATCAGAAAATGCTGAATCCTATTATGGGACTGATTTATATGGTCTTGTTACAAGGCAACATGTGATAGAAAAACCAGGAATTCGCTTTGAATACCAAAGTGGAAATTCACAATTATTGGGCTATGTTTTGGAAAAAGCCACTCAAATGGATTTGTCAGTTTATGCTCAAAAAAAGATTTGGGATAAAATTGGTGCAGAGCATAATGCTTTTTGGAGTTTAGATAAAGATGGGGGTGATGAAAAAGCTTTTTGTTGCATGTACGCTACTGCTAGAGATTTTGGGCGTTTAGGGAAATTAATTTTACAAAAAGGAAAATGGAATGGGAAGCAAATCATTTCAAGTACTTACATGAATGAAATGTTATCAAACCCAAGTATGACCACAAAAGAAAACGTGCCTAATTTACGCTATGGATTGCATATTTGGACTTATGTAGGAACGAAAAATCCTGTCTACTATTGCCGAGGCATATTAGGTCAATATATTATTTCAATTCCCAATGAAAATCTGGTTATTATTCGATTAGGATCAAAAAGAGGAAAGGAGTACGCGATCCCTGAGGCATACCGAGGCGATGAAAAATACATCGAAAATCATGCAACTAAACTTGGGCACCCGTCTGATTTATTTGAAATAATATCCTTAGGTCAAAAATTAGCCAAGGACATACAGAACTAAAATATGCGAGAAGAATTACTAGGCCCAAAAGTAGAAAACGTTGCCGTTGCCGTTGTTCAAGAAGTTGGAGAAAATAATGAAAAATGTTTCAACGTGTATCTTCTCAATCTCCGGGATGATATTATGGAAGGCATCATAATTACTAGCAAAGGATATGGAGAGAACGCTCTTACGGGAGAGAAAGTAAAAACAGCCACCTTGCGTCGCAGTTTAGAAATATTATTACCGAACGAAGCCGCTAAAATTGAACCAATAGTTGAAGAAGTGTTTGGAATTGCCAATGAATATTGGATTAGCTTTTGGGTGAATGAAGTGATGTATGACAAGAAATTTATTTTTCCGGCGGAAAGTATACATGATCATAACATAAAATTGATTCCTATATTAGGAATAAAAGGGGTAATAATTATGTGATTCAATTAAAATCTGCTAGAAATAAATCTTGCTTAGTGCTATACCTCTAATATAAATTTATCAACTTAGTATATCAGCCGAAAAGTAGGTGTTCGAATTCCTTTCTACAGTTCCTTTTGTGAATAGTAAGTTCCTTTTTTATGTTTTTAACATTTGGCTTTCTCAACTTTTGCGGGAAACACGATGAAACGTTAACAAATTATTTTATCTTTGTAACCATGATTGGTTATAATCTATTTATAGAATGAAATTTAAATTATTAACTGTCGCTTTTTTTGGTCTGCTGTTATTTTTCTCTTGCGGAGAAAATGTTAAAAATGATCTGAAAAATAATAATGGCATTGTACTAGATGATGACTATTATGATTTTCAGCCGTTTAGTATGAAAGATAATGATATTCCGATTATGATTATGGTTCCTGACGAAACTGCAAACATAGGAGCATCAACCATACCAGAAGTTTTACATTTAGAAGATGATTTTAAATGGGAATTAAAAGTGGGTCAAAATTTTCATCTTCTCATCGATGATTGGGGAGATTACGCGGATATGGTAAAATCTAGAAAAAACGAATTGAAGGAATTGGATTTTTACAAAATTAGATACCTTATTGATGAAAAAGATTTTATTTTATACGAGCAAGAGTTAAAAGCGAGAGGAAGTTCAAAAGCATCAAATTTAGTTGGTGTTCCGCATAAATCATATCATGTTTATTCTCAAAAAGTAATAGATGGGGTTACCTACGTTTTTAGAAGTAGGGATGAAGGTTTTGAAAAATTCATTATCACATTGATGGCAAAGTCTATCAAATCAGTAAAAGTTATTAAATAATAAAAAGTTATTTATTTACCCATTAGTGATTCTAAATTAAATAGTTTTCCATCGATTTCCTTTACTTCATCAATTGTAATTTTCTTAGAAATCCCCCATATTGAACCTTTTATTTTACCTTTAATTCTGAGGGTAACTTTATCTTTAAAGGTGTATTTAAAAAACTTCAAAAGCGAGCCATCGGCTAACTCAATTTGTAAGGGAACCATATAGGTATCCTCTTTCTTTTTATTGATTTTAATTGTTTGAGTTAAAACCAACTTCCCTACCAAATCTTCGTCAATAAATAAATCTACCGTTGAAGGTTTTATTTTAATTGTGTATGCATTAGGATTTTCAACCTTAACGCCAAAATTAATGGTCAACTTTTTCCCTTCTATTTTACCCAATTTTATCCCATCCATTCCATTTATTTCTAAATCTTGAAACAATGTACATGAACTGATTAAAAAGAACGATAAAATAAAAATTAGTTGTTTTTTCATAGCTGAAAGTATTAAATTTTAAAACGGCTTGATATTCATAATCTTTGTTAACATTATCAATTATGTGCAAGTCAAAAAAATTAAGAGGGAACTCCCTTTTTTAATTCCCTCTCTTTTCTTATTTTGATAATTCTGTAAAATACTTGTAGAAATAAGGTATTGTCTCAATCCCTTTGTAGAAATTAAATAAGCCGAAATGTTCATTTGGAGAATGAATGGCATCACTGTCTAAACCAAAGCCCATTAAAACAGATTTCAATCCCAATTCTTTTTCAAACATCGCTATGATAGGAATACTTCCACCGCTTCTCACGGGAATAGGTTTCTTGTTAAACGTTGTTTCATACGCCATGCTCGCTGCTTCATAGCCGATTGAATCTATTGGAGTAACGACTGGTTCACCACCATGATGAGGAGTAACTTTCACCCGCACTCCTGTTGGAGCGATTGACTCAAAATGTTTTTGAAATAAAGCAGTAATTTCATCTGGTCCTTGATTGGGAACTAACCGCATTGAAATTTTCGCATATGCTTTCGAAGCAATAACTGTCTTTGCTCCTTCTCCCGTATAACCACCCCAAATACCATTCACATCTAATGTTGGACGAATAGATCCTCTTTCCATCGTGGTATACCCCTTTTCTCCATAAACATCTTCCATGTCCAGCGCTCTATTATATGCTTCAGCATTGAAGGGTGCTTTCGCCATTTCAGCTCTTTCCGTTGCCGATAAATTGACCACCTCATCATAAAACCCAGGAATTGTAATGTGATTATTTTCATCATGCAGTGAAGCGATCATTTTCGCTAAAATGTTGATTGGATTTGCTACACAACCGCCATATAAACCAGAATGTAAATCTCTATTTGGACCTGTAATTTCAACTTCAACATAACTTAAACCGCGCAATCCGGTTGTAATGGAAGGGACTTCATTTGCAAACATCCCCGTATCAGAAACCAAAATAATATCTGCCTTTAGACGGTCATGATTATTTTTTACAAAAATGCCCAAATTAGTGCTTCCAACTTCCTCTTCCCCTTCAATCATGAATTTCACGTTGCAAGGAAGTTCTCCTGCATTCATCATGGCTTCAAAAGCTTTCACATGCATAAACATTTGACCCTTGTCATCACAAGCTCCTCTTGCAAAAATGGCCCCTTCAGGGTGAACATCCGTCACTTTTATTACTGGTTCAAAAGGGGGAGAAATCCATAATTCGATCGGGTCAGCGGGTTGAACATCGTAATGCCCATACACTAAAATAGTTGGCAATGCACTATCAATTATTTTTTCACCATACACAATAGGATAACCAGCCGTTTGACAAATCTCAACCTTCTCTGCTCCTGCCGCTTTTATATAATTTGACACTTGTTCTGCCGCTCTATTCACCTCTTTTGAATAGCTAGCATCTGCTGAAATAGATGGTGTTTTTAAAAGTTCTACCAGCTCAACTAGGAATTTTTCTTTGTTCTCTGAGATATATGTTTGTGTTAATTTCATGTGTACTGATTAATTAATTTACGCAAAAATCGGCATTATTTAAAAAACTAATTCAATAAATGATAAATTTTATTCATATTCGTGCAACTATTTAAAAGTGAAGGACGTCTACTAAATATCTATAAAACTGAAAAAATGTTTAAAAAAAATACTACTACTCTATTTTTATTGATTTTTATCTCTTTTGGAGTTAATGCTCAAATTACGGTAACCAATACATTAACTCCCTCAGAATTAGTGCAAAATATTCTGTTAGGTACCGGTGTAACAGCCACCAATATTAAATACAACGGTTCTGCATCAAGTGCATTACTTGTACAACCAAATGCGACGTATTTTAACTCAGCCAGCTCGTCATTTCCTCTAGCGGATGGAGTATTGTTGAGCACAGGAGGCGGCACATTAGCTACAGGGCCCAACTCTGGTGCTGGTGTATCTCTTGTAACTACTCCAAATTTAATAGATGCTGATGTGTCTGCTATAGCGTCAGGTTCGATTACAAATGGTGCTAAGATAGAATTTGATTTTATTGCAACAAGTGATTCAATCTCATTTCAATACATTTTCGCTTCTGAAGAATACCCGGAATTTGCGCCACCCAGTAGCTCCTCATTTAATGATGCATTTGGTTTCTTTTTGTCAGGCCCTGGTATTACAGGGCCATACACAGCAAGTAGTATGAACATTGCAACGTTACCCACTACTGAAACTGCTACAAATGCTGTAACAATTAACAATGTCAATCCATTATACAATTCAATGTATTATGTAAACAACAATTATCCATCATCTCCTGGCTACGGCACTGCAATTGAATATGATGGAACTACGGTTATGTTAACTGCAGCGGCTGCAACAATTTGTGGGTCAAGCTACCATATTAAATTAGGAATTGCAAATGTTTTAGATAGTGGCTGGGATTCAGGAGTGTTTTTAAAAGGAGGAAGTTTTACTGCTGCTTCCAATGGTGTTGCAGTGACTTCAACGTCTATTAGCGGTGCTGCAATTGATTCGCTGCAACTGCAAGAAGGATGTACCATAACTCAAATTCTATACATTCGTCCCGTTTCTGGTATTGATACAGCAGCAGTATTTAATATTCAAACATCTGGAACACTTAATACAGCGACCGACTTATTTTCTTTTTCAAATACTGTTACTTTTCCAATCGGTATTGATTCAATCATTGTTACTATTAATCCTTTAAATGATGGCATAGTGGAGCCAACTGAAGAATTAAAAATTATAGTGTACAGTGTATCTGCATGTGGTGACACGATATTTGATTCTCTTACTATTTTTGTCTCAGATCAATTTGATTTAACGTTTGATTTGCCTGACACTATCTATTTTTCAAATTGCTTAAACCTAGACACATTGGTGGAAGTGACTAATTTTGTTGGGGCTGCAGGGCCTTACGAATATGAATGGTCAAATGGAATTTTAACCAACCCTGCCTTGTATACGCATACAAGTGCTAATTTCGATTCAACTTATTTAACAGTATCCGTCATGGACGCATGCAGTAATTTTTATCTCGACTCCGTCTTGATGATAAATGATTTCCTTGTTCCTTCTCTTACGTTAATGCCAAATGACACCATTTATGCACCATGTATCTTCGATTCAACGCAAGTTTGGGCGAATGTATCAAGTCCTAGCAATGGACCTTTTAGTTATGTTTGGAGTAACTCATCTAGTATTATCGGAAACTCATTTGTTACAGATACTACTGGAGTGGATGGCGGCACTACCCCATATACAGTTACTGTAACTGATGCCTGCGGTCTCACAGACGTTGCTAATGGTGTACTAATTGTGGATCAAACACTTACTGCAACATTGAGTCAAACGGCGGCTACTTGTGCTCCTGATGGTACAGCAAGTTCAGTCGTATCAGGAGATGTTGGAACTAATACTTTTCAATGGATTGGGCCCGGATTGATTACGCCTGACACCTTAACTACTCAGAATATTACGAATATATCTGCTGGTTGGTATTACTATACTGTCTCTGATGATGTTTGTATTTTTACGGATAGTATTAAAGTAGATCTGATTACTGGGCCGATTGCTGTCATTACAGCTACGCCAATGAGCACTGCTGCTCCAGCTACAATTACATTTATGAATGGTAGTACAGATGCTACATCATACACATGGGATTTTGGTAATGGGTTAAATGCTACCTCGAATGATTTATCTTCGCAAACCTCTACCTATGCAACTTCTGGTCTTTATGTGGTTACATTGACGGCATGGAATGGCCCTTGTTTTAACACTGCTTCCATCATAATAGAATTATTCGATGAACCAGTAATCGTTAATGTCCCCAATGTATTCACTCCAAATGGGGATCCAGACAATGCAGGATTTTACATAAAAACATTAAATGTAACAGAAATGCAATTGACGATTGTTGACCGATGGGGAGTGCTTGTTTTTGAGGAAAAAAATGCTAATCCAAAGTGGTATGGTGATGATTATGTCGATGGTGTTTATTTCTTCATGTATTCTGCAACAGGAACTAATGGAAAAGTTTTAAAAGGAAATGGATTTTTGCATCTAATACGATAAAAAATAGATATAGAGAGCATCCATGTATTCGTATATGGATGCTTTTTTATTGTACTTTATTTGGAGAATGAAGTAAGATATTTATACTCGATGGCT
>Ga0209190_1002937_pt1 | contig 11357 bp, 10 predicted proteins | sample M_140205_XF_Meta_FD_187315 | JGI IMG/M metagenome (GOLD analysis project Ga0209190, IMG submission 187315) | Freshwater microbial communities from Lake Montjoie, Canada to study carbon cycling - M_140205_XF_MetaG (SPAdes) (version 2) | ecosystem: Environmental > Aquatic > Freshwater > Lake... | reverse complement strand
GGCACTCATACTGTATCTGCTTATGTTTATAGTTATACTAATAGTACAACAATTCAAATTGGTATTAATGATATAGCTGCAAAAACTTCTTTCAATTTAGCTTCAGGTCCTATAATACTACAAGAAAAAGATGCGTTGTTATTATCTTCTGATAGCACTACAGATGTAACAGCAATTGTATCAATAATGGAAGTGAACAGAGGAACACTAGCGTCATAATGGAAGAAATAAGAGTTGTTTGTGATTCAGAAATCACAATAATAAATTTAAAGACCGGATACATCTATAAGGATGAAGCAGAAGCGCAAGCTGATACAACTGTTGATCCTGAAGATATAAGACGTGATGTTAAAATCATAGTTCCACCGATTCCCTTATTTAGTAAAACATAATGAATGCACACGAGAAGAGATTTAATTACTATAAAAGTATAAACGTTGATTTTAAAAACGTATTAGATATTGGCGCTTATGAAGGTCAATGGTCTAAGTTATTTACAAGCATTTATCCAGATGCAGATGTATTAATGATTGAAGCTAATACAGAAAAAGAAAATACTTTAAAACAAATAGGTAATTATAAAATAGCTTTATTAGGTGAAGAAGATAATAAAGAAGTTGATTATTATAAATGTTTAAATGGTGTACCAACAGGAAATGGTATCTATCCTGAAAATACTGAATATCAATTTAAACCAGAGAAAAGAAAAGCAATAACATTACCGACTTTATTAGGTTCAGAAAAGGGATTTGATTTAATTAAAATGGATGTCCAAGGATCTGAACTTAATATTATTAAAGGTGCATTACCTATAATAAAGAATACAAAGTATCTATTATTAGAATTACAAACAGCCCCATATAATAAAGGTGCTCCTCAAATGGAAGAAGTTGTATCTTATTTACATAGCATTAATTTTGGATTTGTTGATCTATTTGATCTTATGTATATAAATAATCACTTGATTCAAGTAGATGGATTGTTTATAAATAGAAATATAAAATGAATCCTAAAGGTGGAACAGAGATATTAAAAGAGCAATTAATTGCCCAATTAGAACCAGGTTCTATTGATGGTGTTAATTTAATTGGTTCTATTTGTCATCCTCAATTAATTCAAAAAGATAAGAAGAATGTTGTTTGGCAACATTTAAGTTACGATCAACCTAATGTTCAATACATGCGTGATCGCAAATTTGTAGATTCAGTAGATTACTTTATCTATGTAAGTCATTGGCAGTACAATAAATTTAGAGAACACTATCAAATACCAGAATACAAATCTTTTATTATTAAGAATGCTACACCTAAATTTGAAGTAAAACCTAAAGCAAGTGAAGGTAAAATTAAACTTTTATATACATCCACACCATGGAGAGGATTAGCTATTCTTATTAAAGCTATAGATATTTTAAATAAAACTAGAAATGATTTTGAGTTAGATATTTATTCATCAACTAGAATATATGGTGATATGTTTGAACAATCTGAAAAAGGTAAATTTGATGCTCTATTTGATAAATGTAAAGCAACAGATAATGTTAACTTTAGAGGATATGGTTTAAATGAACAAATAAGACAAGCTTTAGATGATACTCATATTTACGTGTATCCATCAATCTTTGAAGAAACTTCTTGTCTTTCTGTTATAGAAGCGATGAGCGCGGGCTGTCATGTAGTGACAACTAATTACGGAGCTCTACCTGAAACTTGTGGTGAATTTGCAACAATGATTGAATTTGATTCAAGTGTTCAAAATTTAATTGAAAGATATGCACAAACATTAAATTCAGTAATTGACAATTATAAAAACAATCTTTATAAAGACGACTTAGAAATGCAAATAAAATACTATAACAAATATTATTCTTGGAATACAAGAATTACAGAATGGAATAACTTTTTAAATTATGTCAGACAAGAAAAAACAAATTAAACTTTTCATAGCAACTCCAGCTTTTGGTCATCAGGTTACAACAAATTACATGAATAGTGTAATGCGATTCGTATCAACATCACATCCAAGATTACAAGTATCTACAGCAATACATTTACAATCAGGAATGGCACTTGTTACACAAGCTAGAAATAATTGTGTAGCGTCATTTATGAAATCAGACTGCTCGCATTTTTTATTTATAGACGCGGATATTGGATTTGAACCAGATGCGATCTTTAGGTTATTAGAAAGAGATGAAGAAGTAGTTCTTACACCTTACGCTGTTAAAGGATTTGGTGCTAATTATGGATTACAGTTTATTGTACATTTCCCTAATAAAGATGAAGTTAAATTAGGTAAAGATGGTTTTGTAGAAATTACAGCAGGTCCTACTGGATTTATGATGATTAAAAGAGAAGCTTTTGAAAAGATGAAAAAAGCATATCCAGATAAAAAAACTGTTAACAAACAGTTAGTAGGTAATAAAGTAGAGATTATGGATGAAGATTGGTATACATTCTTTGAAACAGGAGTAGATCCTAAAAATGGTTATTTAGGTGAAGATATTTGTTTCTGTAAATTATGGACAGATATTGGTGGAAAAATATACGCCGATGCTACTACAGAATTAACTCACTTTGGTGGTCATGCTTTTAAAGGTTCTCTAAGTATGATGTTTCAACCAAAACCTGTTGACCTTACTATAAAATCGTAGTAAATTACCTCTTTTTGCTTATCTCCAAGGCTAGCAATCTTGCTTAAATTAATATAATATTGTAATTACCATGGGATTTTTAAATAAAATATTCAAACCAGTATCAAGAGTATTAGATAAAGTAATACCTAACGAAATTAAACCTGCACTACCATTTGCTGCAGCGGCATTTCCATTTTTAGCACCTGAATTATTTGCAAGTATGGGTGGTTTAGGCGGACTAATAACCAATCCAATTGCACAAAGAGCTGTGGCAGGTGGAATAACAAATTTAGTATCTCAAGCTTCTCAAGAAGGAGCTGAAAGAAGAGGAATTAATCCTATGTCATTTGGAATAGGAACTCTTGGTGGAGCTTTAACTGCTCCTTCATCAGAGTTTGGTGCTTTAAAATCAATAGGAACAGATGCTTATGGAATAGGTGATACTGTTAGATTAAGAGATCTTCCTTCAGTTGGATATGCAGATGTTATGGGAGGATTTGAACCAACAAACATTCCATATCAAGGGCCAGTTCCGTTACCAGCAGATGTTACATCAAATATTTCAGCTTTAGATAAAGTTCAAAATGCAGTTTTAGGTGGAGCTCAAAAAGCATCTGATTTCTTTAATGCTGGAGTACAAGGATTAGAAAAAGAAGGTATACTTAATACAGATTTTTTAAAAGCATATGCTCCAGGAGCAGTAGGTGCTGCATCTGATTTAGCTTACAATGCTGCAAAAGATGCTCAATTAAAATATCAAGATCAATTAGCAGCAATTGGTCAAACAGCTTCAGCAAATAGACAATCTCAAATAGATTATATTAGATCAGCAATGCAAACAGCTGGATTTACATCATTTGAAATAGATGATGCTTTAAAACGATCTGGATTTGCTCATGGCGGTAGAGCTGGATATGGTTTAGGTGGAGATGTTATTAAAGGTATTAAACGTATGAAAGGTAAAGTAACTGATTATTTATCAAAATTAACAGATGATATTAAAATATATCCACAAACAGATTATGCAGATGATGTTGGAGCTAGTTTTGATTTAACTATTGTTCCTAAAACTAAAAAAGGAAAAAGTACTTTAGATAAATTAGTAGATCAAGGATATGTTGATAAACATTCAGATGGATCATATTTTATGCATGAAGGTAATTTAGATGAAGGAACTACTCTTTTAAATGATTATGGAATTAAAGCATCCGGTGTTTATGAACCTCATTATAAAAAAGGACATCAATTTGAAAGTTTTAGATCAGGGGCTGGTTTAAGTGAATATGCAGAACCTTATTATGGTTATGATGTACTTAGAGAGGGCTTATATAACAGACCAAGAAGGTCACCAATGTCAGGAGCTGCAGATTTAGATACTATACCAACACCTCCAGAAAAATTTGCTCAAGGTGGATTAATGAGTTTAGGTGGAAATGAAATGGACTTTAGAGCTAGTGGAGGATTCGTTCCAATAGGTAAAAAAGAACGTGCAGATGATGTTCCAGCAAGATTAAGTAAAAATGAATTTGTATTTACCGCTAAAGCTGTTAGAAATGCAGGTGGTGGAGATATTAAAGAAGGTGCAAAAAGAATGTACCAAATAATGAAACAATTAGAGGCAAGAGCTTAATATGGCAGATCCAGTACCTACCTCGATAACCCAAACGTTACCCAATCCCTATTTACAAGGAGCATATACTGCTTTAGGTGAAAGATTATTACCTTTATTATCAACAGCAGCTGGAATTAATTATGCTTCATTTATGGGTCCTGAATTTGTTGCAGGACAAAATCAATTACAACAACAAGCTGCTGGATTAGCAGGAGGATTAGGAAGTTATCAACCTTATTTACAACAAGCTGGACAAATGGGAGCACAAGCTGCTCAAACTTTAAGTGGAGCACAACAATATGCTGGGCCACAAGCATATCAACAATTTATGTCTCCATATCAACAAGATGTTATTAATACAGCTTTATCTCAATATGATATTCAAGCACAAAAAGGATTATCACCACTTTCAGCTCAAGCTGTAGGATCGGGGGCTTTTGGTGGAGCTAGAGAGGGAATACAAAGAGCTCAATATCAATCAGCTAGTGATTTAAATAGAGCACAACTTCAAGCAAATTTATTAAATCAAGGTTTTGGTCAAGCTCAAACAGCTGCTCAAAATGCTTACCAACAACAATTAGCTGCAGCTCAAGCTCAACAAGGATTAGGTGCATTCCAAGGAGCACTTGGACAATCATCTCAACAATTAGCTGGTAATCAAATTCAAGGATTACAACAATTAGGTCAACAGCAACAACAAATTGAACAAGCTAGATTAAGTGCTCAGCAACAAGCTCTACAAAGTCAAGCTTTTGAACCTTACACTAGATATGGTTTAGTGGGTCAACAATTAACTGGACTTGCTGGTGGATTCCCTGGTCAAGTTCAAACTTACAATCCAATTCAACCTGTTAGTCCATTGCAATCGTTCCTCGGAACGGCAACCGGTCTTGGCGGTTTGGCTGGAAAAATATTTGGATAAAATATGCCTAATACTTTAAGAAGACCAATGTTTCGCGGAGGTCCTGTAAACAGTGAAGGTACAGGTATTACTTCAGGATTAGATCAAGGTTATGCAACAGGTGGAAGAGTAGGATTAAAAGATGGAGATGGTATATTTGATTCTATAACTAATTTTTTTAGTCCAGAAGTAATAAGTGATGAAGAATCAGCTAGACGTAGAAATGAAGGAACTCTTTATCCTTTTCAAAAAAGAGATCCGTCAGAATTATTATATGCAACTGGTTTAGGGAGATTAGGTGGAATTGGATCTGGTGTTTTAAAAACTTACGGTAAATATCCACAAGTTTTAGATCAATTTAAAAGGTATACTACTAAAAAAGATGTACCTGATTTTATAGCTGGTCCAAAAGGAGTCTCCCCTTATCAACCACCTGCATTTGGAACAAATGCTTATATAAGAGAAGCTGTTGCTCCTTATCTTAGTGGTGCTAAAGAACTTGCAATGTCTGGTTTAGGTAAAATAAAAGATTATGGTCTTGCTGTTACAGGAGCTGGTGGATTAGGTTATGGTGTATATAAAGGTTTAAGTGGTGATAAAAAAGGTGAAAATAAACCAGAAGAACCTAAAGGTAAATCAGAAACTGATATATTAAAAGAACAAATGGAAGCTTTAAAAAAAGCACATGCAGAAGAATTAGCTAAATTAAGAGGAACTGGAACTGGAGCTACAACTTCAGAAGAATCTGATGTTTCTCAATGGGCTAAAGAAGCAAGAGATCTTTTGGGATATGAAGATGCTAAAAAACAATCTATTTATGATGCAATGTTAGCTGCCTCACCTGCTTTCTTTAAAGGAAGAACTTTAAGAGAAGCTGCTCCAAATATACTTGAATCTATAAATAAATCAGGAGCTTTTGATAAACCTACTAATATTAAACAAGCAGCAGCTCAATTAGCAATACAAAGAAAAATGATGCAAGAAAAAGCAATTGCTGAAGAAAAAACAAGATATGGATTGTTAGAAGCAAAAGAAGGACTTAAATCTAAAGATCCTTTAGAAAGATTAAAAGCTTTAGGTGGAGATCCAAGCACTAGTTGGGGTGGAAAATTACCAGATGAAACTAAATTAATTAAACCAGGTTTTTATTATGTAGATTCACAAGGAAGATTAGTAAAAGCAGTGAAAGATGAAAAAACTAAAACAATAAGTTTAGTTAATTATGGTTAAAAATGGCAACTTACGAAGAATTACAAAAACAATTAGAAGAAGCTCAATCAGCTAAACTATTAGATCAAGAAAAAAATAGTAATGTAAGTCAATTAGAATCTATTGTTGCCGGTATAGGTTCAGGTTTAATTCAAATACCAAAAGGTGCATTTTCATTAGCAGCTACTTTATATGATTTAGGAGCTGGCACCAATAAAGCAGTTCAAATAGAAAAAATGTTTGATGATGCTACTAATTGGGATGAAAAAGCAGAAGCAACAGCATTAGGTAAATTAACTCAAACTTTAGTTAATTTAGGTATACCTGGAAGTTATGGTTTTAAACTTGCTTCAAACTTAACTAAAGAAGCAATACTAGCAAAAAAAGCAGGAAACTATTTTAAATTAAATAATCCAGCATTAATTAATGCTGCAGAAAAAGCAGCAGAACTTAATACAAAAGGAAAATTAGCAACCTTCGCAGCTGGCGCTATTGGAGCGGGGGCCGCGGATGCAGCATTTGTTGGTGATGTTGAAAAAATGGGAACTATTGGAGATTTATTAGGTGGACCAACAGAACTTAGTAGAGGAGAAGATGATCAAGATTATGATCCATCTAGAGAATTAATAAATAGAATTAAATTTGGAACTGAAAGTGCTTTAATGTCTGGAGTTATAAGCGGAGTAGGTTCTAGCATTAAAAAAATAGCACAACGTGGTCAAAAATTAAGAGACAGTAATGAAGGAATAGATAATTTATTATATAAAATATACAAAAATATAAGTCCTACTGGTGGAAAAACTCAAGAATTTTTTGATATTGAAAGAAAACAAATAGGAAGAAGATCAGTAGATGTTAATTTAGCTCAAGAAATATCAAGAACTTTAGATCAAGATATAGATAAAATATTTCCACCTATTAAAACTGTATTTGATAAACAGACAGCTAAACAAAGAACAGATACTTTAGCAAAAATAAATGAATTATTATTGTCAGGAAAACCTCAAGTAGATGAAACTGGAAAAGTAATTTTTGGATCTTTAGATGAAAATCTTAAAAATGAAATAACTGCTATATTAAAAAAAGCAGGAGCAAATGACGAAACCGTTAGTAGTATAACAAATAATTTAGATTTAATTAGATCTGGTTGGTCGGACATGTTTAATGCTATGGGAGGAAAAATTGATCCCAAAGACATAAATCAATTTAAAAATTTATTTGGAGAAAAATTTAAAAATTATTTAGGAGCAACTTATGATGTTTTTCAAAATAAATCTATAATACCAATGCTTAATTGGAGACCCGCTGAAGAAGCAGTTAATAAAGCAAAAAATATGTTTAAACAAGTTGCTTTACAAAATGGTAAAGAAATAACTGATGAACAAGCAGGTCATTACGTAAATGAATTAGTTAAATCGGCAACACCTCCAAAAGGTATTGTGGTAGGTAAACCTTCAGATCCTTTATTTAAAGTACCAGATTTTTTTGTTGGTAAAACAGTAGCTGATGATTTAGTTTCCTCGGAAGGAAAGATTTCGTTAGCTTCATTACCAAAAGAAAATAGAGAAGTTATAGAAGAATTATTAGGTAAATCAAAAAATCCAATACAAACTATATTATCCGGAACTGCAAAATTATCTTTAATAACAAGAAGAAATCAATTTTTTCAAGAGTTACTTGATAAATCAAATGAATTAAAAAAAATAGGTAAAGGAATGTTTTATGATACAGAAGAAGAAGCTTTTAAAAATTTAGGTTCTAATTATAAAAAAATTAATATTGATCTAAACAAAAAATTAGAAGCTGGAATTACAAATCCATTAAATGATAAATATGCAATTAATGAAATAGCTGATGCTTTAGAACAAACTGCTGCGCAAACAAGAAGTAATAGTGCAATTGGAAAACTTTATGATAATTTAATTTTATATCCTAAAGCTACTTCTCAAATAGCTAAAACAATATTATCTCCAGTTACTCACATTAGAAACTTTGTAAGTTCTGGAGCATTCGCAACAGCAAATGGAATAATACCTGATGTAAAAGCAATGCGAGAAGCATATAAATCATTACAAACTGCACTACCTGGAACAAGACAAAGTAACGATTTTTATAGAGAACTTTTAGAATTAGGTGTTGTTAATAATAATACGAGATTAGGGGATTTAAATAGATTATTAAAAGATGTTGGTTTTGGAGAAACAGTTAATTCTGATAAAGTTTTACAGTTAATGATGAAACCTTTTTCTAAATTAAAAAAAATAGGAGAAGATTTATATACAGCTGAAGATGATTTTTGGAAAATTACATCTTATTTAAGTGAAAAAAGTAGATTAGAAAAAGCATATTTAAAAGCAGGTATAACTAAATCAACCAATGAATTAAAACAAGAAGCTGCAGATATAGTTAAAAATAATATTCCTAATTATGATTATGTTGGTGAATTCATACAAGGATTACGTAAATTACCTGTAGGTAATTTTATGGCTTTTCCAGCTGAAATATTAAGAACATCAGCAAATATAGTTAAAAGATCATTAGATGAAATATTTACTCAAGTTAAAAATGATAAAGGAGAACTTGTTACACCTTTAAGAGGAATAGGTATGCAAAGATTAATTGGAATGACTACAACAGCAACAGTTGTTCCTTATGCTACTTCAGAACTATTTAAAACAATTTACAATGTTGCGGATGAAGAAATAGAAGCTATGAGACGATATGTTCCAAGATGGTCTAAAAATTCAGTTTTACTTCCAATTAAAGATAAAGAAGGTCAATTAAAATATGTAGATTTTAGTCATGCAAATGCTTACGACACTATTTATAGACCATTCTTAACTGTTATTAATGCAATTAATGAAGGTAGAAATGATAAAGACGGAATAATGGATGATTTTATTAAAGGAACAATTGAAGCTACAAAAGAATTAGGTTCTCCTTTTATAGATGAATCTATTTGGACATCTGCTCTTGCAGATTTATATTATAGAAATGGTGTTACAAAAGAAGGAACTAAAATATGGAACCCAGAAGATACTGCTGGTAATAAGATAAAAGCAGGTATTGGACATTTAGTAGAATCTCAAGCTCCGTTTTCATGGTTACAAATGAAAAGATTAGATTTAGCAATTGAACCGGTAGATATAATTCAAAAAGGTAAGTATGATAAATATGGTAGAGCATATGAACTTGGAGATGAATTAGCGGGTCTTACAGGATTTAGACCTGTTAAATTAGACGTGGAACGTGGATTGGATTTTAAAATTGCTGAATTTCAAAAAGGAGTTAGGGAATCAAGACAATTGTTTACAAGTCAAACTTTAAAAGGTGGACCTGTAACTCCTGAAGAAGTAGTTGATGCTTATATCAATGCTAATAGAGCTTTATTTCAAGTTAAAAGAAATTTAAATCAAGATGTAAAAGCAGCACAAATATTAGGAACTTCAGGTGATATTATTAATAAAGCTGGAGAGAGGATATCTAAAAAAGAATTTAATGCTATTAATTCAAATATATTTACACCATTAAATATATCAAAAGATATTTATAAAGTTTTTCAAGAAAATTCAGATAAATTAGGTATGCCTAATCCTTTAGAAGAAGCTTATTCTACTATATATGAAATTCAAAATACTTTAATTAATACACCTTTAACTAGACCTGAAATACCTGAAATAAAAAATCCATTTAAAAATTTACCTAAACCTAATTTAAATCAAATTCAAGGATTACCACCATTACCAAATCCTTCACAAATAAAAAACTATGGACAAACAAATCTTCCTGGAGCAGTCACAGGTCAAATAGACCCAAATACTAAGTTGACAAAAGTTGAAACTGCTTTATTAAGACCCGATGAACAAATTATTAGACAGCAACAAAGGGAAAAAGGAACTGCATGAAACGTATTAATAAATCAAAGTTAGATGAACATATGGTAGATTTATATCACAGGGTAGATAATCTTAAAAAAGATATATCAGTAATTAAGAATAACCATCTCAAACATATGAGTTGCGCTATTTATAAAATAGAAAAGAAAGTAGATAAGATACTTTGGTTTATGATTACTGGTATGGGTAGTTTAGTTTTGGCACTCATAGCTATATTATTTAAACTTAAATGAAACTAAGCAACAACTTCACATTAGAAGAACTTACTAAATCACAAGAAGCAATAAGACTTGGAATACCTAACGAACCTAATCAAGATCAAATTTTTAATTTACAATTACTTTGTCAATACATACTTCAGCCAGTAAGAGATAATTTTAATTTACCTATGACGGTTAGTTCTGGATATAGATCTCCTGAACTTTGTGAAAAAATAGGATCATCTTCAAAGAGTCAACACACCAAAGGTGAAGCCGCAGATTTTGAAGTATTTGGCCTTCCAAACAAAGAAGTAAGCGATTGGCTCGTTCAAAATCTTGATTACGATCAATGTATACTTGAATTCTGGACTCCTGATGAACCTAACTCTGGATGGATTCATTGCAGTTACTCTGCAGCCAGAAATAGACGTCAGTATCTTAAAGCATCTAAGGTAGATGGCAAAGTAATTTATTCCCCTTTGTCTTAAAATAATTTGTTGCATTAACTTCAAAAAGTTGTATGACGCGGAATGGAAAATAAATTATTAGTACATAAACATTTAATTGTCCGAGCAGAGGCTGTAAGTCCACCTATGGACGAGGAGTTTCTTAGGCGTTGGTTAGAGAAATTTATAGAAGAAATAGGTATGAAAGTTATGATGGGACCATACGTAAAGTATTCTCATATGATCGGGAATCGTGGAATTACAGGTGCAGCTATTATAGAAACATCACATATAGTAATGCATGTCTGGGACGAACCTGACCCCGCCTTGCTTCAATTTGATGTTTATTCGTGTGGCGAGTTTGATCCAAAAACAATATGTGAAAAGATAAAGAAAGACTTTAATACTACTAAAATAGAATACAAATTCCTTGATAGAGAACATGATTTAACAGAAAT
>Ga0209190_1002936_pt1 | contig 11360 bp, 5 predicted proteins | sample M_140205_XF_Meta_FD_187315 | JGI IMG/M metagenome (GOLD analysis project Ga0209190, IMG submission 187315) | Freshwater microbial communities from Lake Montjoie, Canada to study carbon cycling - M_140205_XF_MetaG (SPAdes) (version 2) | ecosystem: Environmental > Aquatic > Freshwater > Lake... | reverse complement strand
GCTCATAGGTTGTGCAGGCTAGAGAAGTCGTAAAGGTTTGTTTGGGGGATTTGGACGTGCTTCCGCTCGGTGACAAAATCATAAATTAATATAAAGTCTTCAAAGTCATCAAATCCATGACAGATGTATTCGCCAAATCAAAACGCTCGCAGGTAATGTTTACAATTCGTGGGAAAGGCAACAAGGGGACGGAACTCAGGCTTATATTCATCATGCGCAAGCATGGTGTCAAAGGCTGGCGCCGAAATCAACTGTTGTTTGGCAGGCCTGATTTTGTTTTCCCAAAATTGCTGCTGGCCGTTTTTGTTGATGGTTGTTTCTGGCATTGCTGTCCAATTCATTCTGTTAAACCCAAAAGTGACTCGAAATTTTAGCAGAAAAAATTTCAAGCCAATAAGAACAGAGATCATCTTGTGAATAAAACCCTTAAACAAGCAGGCTGGTTGGTGCTTCGCATATCGGAGCATGAACTTATTGCAAGAAATGAGAATGGACTAGTTATGAAAATATTGAAAAACCACAAGAATGAACTAAAACTAAACACTGATTAAGGCTGTTTTTGTGTTTGGTATTTGCAATCATATTTGTTCATTTTTAGTTATTCAAAAAATGGTCTCATGATTTCTGAAAAGAATCCATTCGATATGTTTCTTTGGCCATCGGTTGGGGTTCCCATCAACAAGGCCCTGTCTAATCCCGAGTTGAAAGTTTCGCAGGCGGTTTCTGGTAAAAGCAGACACGAATGACAGGCTGCCATGTTTTCTTTTCTTGGGCCTTGGCCAGGTAATTCTGAACACACAGGATCTGATGAACACCACGAGGCCCTGAGAAGTGCTTTTTGGATTACTTTTTCAATTCTGATCGGATCTCCCATTTCAACCAATCCGCCAAGACCGCCTTCCAAGTCCCCAGATGCCGTATAAATGAAAATACCACTCATTGACGTTTGAGTATTATTGCTGCAAGAAACATAGATACGTTCTCTTAGCGCTGCCGACCCATAGCCACACTCGTGGACTAATTCTTTTATAAGAATGTGGGAAATTGAATGTAATAGAAGAAATGTAACCCATTCTGTGAAATCATTGTTAAAACCAAACTCACTTTGAAACCTATAATTCTGTTGCAGTCTTGTCAAAATATGGTCTATACGCAATTTTATTTGTTCGTTATTAATATTTATCCATGAGGTTATTTTATTCTGGTCAAACTTGATGAAAATTCCTTCACCATATTCAACAGATGCTGGAAGCCAAGAGGCGTCTGCTTGTGGAGCTTTATCGAAAAACAATTCAAGCGCCCTCGAAGCTTGTTCCTGAATGTTATTTGTTTTGTTGTTTTTTATATTTTCTCGGAATCTTACAAAGCCTAGGGAAATTCTGGTAATTCGAACTTTTTTTACTAATGAAAGATATGATATTCCAGCTCGGGATAAAAACTGGTCTGCTCCAAATCTCGTTTCTTCTACAACAAGTTCTTTATCATTTGAGTTCCTTGAAAGCCTTTCATATTCTTCTAAACGAAATGAAATTACATCAGTCGCAAAGGCTTGCTGACCAGGAGCTTTTCCTGTTTGTAGATATTCGCTAATGAACAAAATAAGGCGATCACTATCGCTATCTGGCAGATTATTTAAACCGTACATGTTTGACAAATGCGCAATAAGGCGAACAATATAAACATCTTTATTCTTGGCGAATTTTATTCCATTATGTTCATCCGTGCACTCCAAAAATTTACTCCAGTATGAAGTCATTAAATCAGTTAAAATATTGTTTGCTGAGGGTTTTGGTGGCAAATATAACCCTGAGAAAACTTTGGAAATGGTTACATTGGTTGCATTTACCAGAGTTCCAACCAGAGGTTGATCGCAATTTTCTTGAGAATGAAACAGCCAAGGCTTTTCACCACCACATTGGCCGACGACTGTTGAAAGATAAGATGTAGTTAGTGTATTAGCTTGGCCTAAATCATCAAAACTTGTTATGCCGTCAAGGGTTTCATAATGATTGCATGTATTACACAGCAATTTAACTGAGGAAAGAGAAGAACCGCTTTTATCACTGATAAAAAGTCTTTCTTGACGATTGCCGCAGGTGCAACCACACCACTTCTTCCAAGGGAATTCTGAAAGATGACCCCTAGGGCAGATTGCCAGAAACCGTACCGCACGAAACACGCTATCATGACCAAGGTTTATTAAATTCGGATAAGTATTATTACAATATGTTTTAAATCTAAATTCGGTATCAAACAAATTTGCCTGATCGGGTTGCAAGTAAATCATTTGTGAATATTTGCTATTTACATCTATATTTTTTCCACTTCTTGATTTAAAAATTCCTGTAATTGGAATTTTATGTCGAGACATATACCAAGCTGGGAATCTAGAAGCAGGTGCAGGAAAAAAAGGGTCAGCACCTTCATCACCTTTTCGATATTCAATCATTCTTCTAAAGTGGTTGATATTTAAAAAATGCGAAATTCTTGGTTCTGTTACTAGGAAATCTTTAATTTTTTCTACAATGGTCAAATTATTGTTTCTATCAAATTTTTTAAACCAGCTATTGCATCCATGTAGCAATAATGGGGCGCCAAATTGATCAATGTAGATTGCCCCCGGAACGTATGTGTGAATACTTTGACTGATTCTTATCGGGCCTCTTTCGCTTGACATGGGATTCGCCTTTAATTGGGTAATACTGGGTTGTTTAGAATTCCATTAGCATGGTCAAATATTTGTATTTTGGCCATGCCCGACATGTCAACATTTCGAAGACTGTTCATAAAGCGGATCAGATATAGTTCTGAGCCTTCAGCATGTTCACCATAAGGAAATAAAATAAAGTCATCAGCAGGGTCCCATTGCCAGGAATGCAAATTAAGTTGGGCCCTGTTATTATTTTTCCATGACCAGGCTCTTTTAAAAGTAGCTTCTAGTTTGCCCACGATGTCTTGTACATTAGTTATTCCAAGGATGTTTCCTTTATCAATGACAAATTCTATGGCTTCATTCCAAAAGGTTGTGCAATCTTCGTTATTTGGATCTCGATCCCACTTACCATTTTGAACCAACCAACCGAATAAAATTGCAGCCAATGATCGTTCAAGAGTTGCTTCTGAAAATGGTGTTACAGATGTAGGTTCAACATGTTCATAAAGCCTTCGATGGTAGGAATGAAACTGTTCGTAATGAGATATATCCCTCGGCTTGGATGGTGAAAATAAGGTTAGAACTAATCCCGGTACATTTTTCCAGTTTCTTCCGACACGCCCGGTTACTTGAATGTACTGTGCTGTCGTTTTAGGCTGGCCAACAACGGCCATTAATGCAAGGCGATCTATATCCACCCCCACTTCAATTACATTGGACGCCAAGCATGCATCCAATGCCTCATTTTGTGTTTTTATGTAAGTTTTCTCAAGATTTTCAAGTGATTGCAGAAGTTTATTTTGCGATAACCTTCCTGTCAGTTCAGGGTATCTGTACGGGGGTTTAACAGTATCTCTTGTATTATCTCGAATGTTTAAATGGGAAGTTATTCTCGACGAAATATCCGAGTCAAATATCGTTTTTCCGCCTGAAAGTTCCCTGATACTGTTGAAAAAACAAACTAAAGTATAATACTGATCCATTAACTTCAAGTTTTTCGGGTCATTGAACAGATGTCTAGAACCTTGGTGAATTCTGGAAAAAACCCTGACTTGAGTAGTAATGAATGAGGAATAATGGGCGTTTATGCCCACATATAATCTTCCTTGAGCAAGAGAGCCGTCCTTTCTGGCATATCTTCCGAAAAATGAATCCTCAATCTCAAGGGCTGGCGGAGGAAACAATTGGAGCGCTTCTCTTCCATACAGATTTTTCACCTGCCTATGGGCACCCTTGATGGTTGCAGTGGAGCAGATTATTTTGGGAACCACATTTCCATCGGAGCATAGTTTTTCAACAAGTGTTTCATAGAGTCCGTACAAGCTTCCAAGGGGGCCGGAAATCAAATGTAATTCGTCTTGAATAATTAGCGATGGGGGTGTTTTAAATAAGCTTGCCGCATCCTTTTTTACTGCCAATTGTGCGAACTTATCAACAGTTGCAATGAACATGGAAGGTGGATTTTTATAAAGGCTCTCATCCACCACTTGAAGTGGAATAACATTATTATTATTGCCAAAATGGCATTTGGGATCGGGGCATCTGTTCCACCATCCTCCTTGGTATTCTACCGGTCCCTTTGCGGATTTCTCATTCCAATCCCGGCTCCTATTTCGGTTATTTATTTGGTAATTTGTTGGCGGATTATTATTCACCTCATGATTGTATACGCCAATTTGGGCATAACAATAGGGGCATCTATATAGCGATAAAGGATTATTTTTTTGATTATCTCTTTCACGATACCTTTTGATTGATTTTCTGGCATCTGTTAAAGAATTTGGCGAAACCCCTTGCCCAGCCCAAAGGCCAAGTACAAATGATTTGTTTCCTAGCAAACATTTACCTTGCCGGGAAATCGGTTCTCCATCATTTACAAAGGTGATCGAATTGCGCCTTATATACTCCATAGCGCAAAACATACTTGCAGCGCGCTGGACTTGCTGCGTGGTTAGAAGTCTTAACGTGTACCGCATAAAAACATTGGTGCCAAATTTAGTGTTATCATCTTCATCTCCACTATTTTGCCCAATAAGTCTTTCGTAAAACATTGTGAAAGCAGCTACACCAAGGTAAGCTTCTGTTTTTCCGCCGCCTGTTGGAAACCAGATCAAATCAACAACTTTTCGGTCAGCAGATTCCGGATTAGTAATCCCCTCGAGGGACATCAGAAAGAATGCAATCTGGAAAGGTCGCCAATATCCAATGTTTTCTTGATTGGCAAAATCCTTTGAACCGAAAATATCATGTGCGTAAAGAAAATTATCTACTGATTCCACTTCAACTTGTTCGGTTTTAGTGTTGTAAACTAATTTTCTGGATTTTAGTTTCTTTGTGGAAATCTGCTGTAAACATATAGACTGATTTGCAAGTCTGAACGCAAGTCTGGCCTTTGGGTTTGTCTGCAATATTTCCAAACCTTTTATCATTCGATTTAAAGCGCTATTGCAATTTTCAAGATGTTTTTCTGCGGCTTCTTTTAAATCATTGTCCAGGCCGTTGGTTGTTTTACTATCGATCCAACTTTTGTATCCTTTGAGAAGTTTAATTAGTTGATCATCATTTACATCTATATCGGCAAGTTTTTTCATAGATACCGTAATGGGGGCCCCATCGACTTCAACATTTGTGTCCATACTGGGAGTTTCAACTGCGGGCATGACATCGGCAAAAATTTGCTCTGGCGTTTCTCCTGGTTGTGCATCCCACCCGCAGGAACAACCATGTCCGATTCCCCAATTTTCAAAATTGCTGTAAAGAAGCCTAAGTTGATCTTCTTCGATATCTTTCCTTACGGAAATCTTTTCAAGCCCTGGGTAGGGCAAAAGCATGTTTTCACCGGTATCATTTAAAGCCTTGACACAAAAAAAAGACTGAAAGAGATGGTATTTCATATCTAAATCCGTTGCTTCGTTTGCAAGGATTACTGTAACAAGAATATTGCCATCGTATTTTCTGCAATAAACCTTGAATTTCAACCATGAAACCTCTCCGGTAATTTCAATGGGTATATTGCCTTTATTATCTATCTCGCATTGATAACAATAAAAGGATTCATTATTTCCGACAGGAAATCTGGCATATATTTGTTTTTCAAAACCATCGGCGGTTTGAACCTTACTATTTCCAACGTATCTTCCATTGACTTTTTCTTCATCTTTTTTCCACGATACTTTTCGGGTTTTTGGAAACCGAATTTGAAGTGTGCAATTGTTTTTTACATAAAAACTAATCCCCATCTGGTTAGGCCTAAATGGGTTTTCGCTTGTGATGGAGTAATCATCTTGTTCCGCATCTGGCACGCCGCTGATTTCTTCTTCCCCTTCCCCATCACCTACTGCATCATCTTCTGTACCTTCGCTTTCTTCCTCTTTGAGGTTTTGGTCTTTTTTTGTTTCTTGGTCTTTGTTTTCGTTTTCCGAAGGAGGGTAGAGGACACCAACACCATATCTTGCTTTGGGAGTTTCCCTGCCAAATTGCAAAATTTCCTCAACATCGCCGCTTACCTTATGAAATCTTATCGAATTAGATAACACGATGTTGGTATCAAGAATGTTTCCTTCAAATAAAATATCCTGAGCGCAAGGGTTTGATGGAGGCGTGTGCGGCCCTAGGATATCGGATCGTAACCAGTCAAGAAGCTTTCCCCTGTCGCTCATATAAATTATCCTTGATTTAAAATATTTCTGGTTTCAACCTGCATTAAAACATATGCGATTTCAAGCGCCCTTGTAAGGCCGGTATAGCCCAGATTTTTTAATTGCTGTAAATTGTGAGGGAAATATCCGGAATCAACATCGGTTACAATAATAATTTTGGATTCAAGACCTTTGAATTGATAAACAGATCCAAGGCTCAAGCGGTTTCTTCTCAATTTAAAATTTTCCAGATCGGAAAGATTTACAAAACCCCAGTTGCATTCTGGATCGGTGGTTAGATTGTTAGCTATACCATCCGCTGCGGCACGAAAAGTAAGAATTACAACATCTTCAGGGGAGTATCTCACGACATTACCTGGGGCAAGAAGATCTTTTAAGACTTTTTTTAATTTTTCTAACTGGTCCTCAGGGTTAATGTAAAAAAACGGTTGGGCTTTTTGTTGCCCACCGTTTCCCTTGAAGAAATCTGTATAAATTGAATCGGTTCTGAGGGTGGCAACATAACATGCCATGGAGCCCACTTCCTTGTAGTTTCTGCAATTGGTAGCCATGGAAAAAACCGTTGCATTGGTTCTTAAATTATTAAAAACAGTTGTCACATTCCGGGGTTCATCAAACGAAAGAACTTGATTTTCAAAATCTCCAAAAACATACCAACATCCATTTTCTTTTCCTCCTTCGAGCAATTTCCATGCAACCTCCATCAGTTTTTCATTTTGAATAATATCCTGTAGCTCGTCAATGATAAGCACATCAAATTTTACTTTTTCCAATAATGATGGGTCTTGTAGTTTTTCATTTGCAACTTCAAATACTCCCTCATTCAACCAATTTTCAGGGACTTGATTTGGCTGGACTATATCCAGCATTCTCATGAGTTTGGATCTAAGTGGGCCCGCAACAATTGTAGAATAACATGCCAATTCCTCAGATATCTGGTTTCCAATCAGTTTGTTATGGCAAAAGAAGCCGACCCTTTTGTTTTGTTCAGCAAATGTTTTTGCAAGTCCGATTGCAATTTGTGTTTTGCCCGTACCAGCCGGCCCTTTTACGATCAATCTTGAGTTGTCCGCAGCAAGCGTTAAAATTGGTTTCTGATTTTGTTTGAGGTAATTGTCAAGTGTGCTCCGCAATTGTTCAGCCCTTATTTTTCTTCCCGGGGCATTGTTACCGTAAGAACCCTTTAAAAATTCAACAAGATTTTTCACATCATCAACGTTTATTGAGGTATTCAATTCTGGATGGTTGTTTTCCTTGCAAGACCATGAAATATATCCATCAAAATACAATTTCATTTTATTATCACTATCAACTAAATTCATGTCATTCAAATCGATAATTTCCCTTCGCTTGAAACTGGCATGATCCCCATAATTAAATGTCGCAAAAGGAAAGCTTGCAAGACGGACTTTTGGGCAACGAGAAAGAATATGGTTTGAACCAAATTCTTTTTGAATATGCCTTAAAAGGGTGTGTACGCCATCATCCGACTGCTCCAATGGCGACCTGTGATATTCCTTTGCTCCCAGTCGCCATTTTGAGTTGACGAGTGTGATTTCTTTGTGGGATTTGACTTCAACCGCCACCATTCCTTTGTGGGAATTGATTACAAGAAAATCGATCTGGGTTTTTTTCCCATCGTTAATTCTGGTGAGATCTATGTTGTGAATTACATGCCAATCCGATGGAAGTTTTTTTATCCATTCCCAGAATCTTTGCTCACCTGGAGGGGTGAAAGTTATGTCAAAATCAGATGGATGAAAATTTGGCATTGCTTACCCTTTATTCCTCTTCCAAGGTTATGTTATTGATTTTAATTGCAGAAAATAAACCATTGATTGATCCAAAGAGGGATATTGGAATTTCGTGATCAATCGCAGGCCTTGATAAAATATACATACTTAATTGCTGGTGGATGATTTCGAAAAAATCCTTTCCTATAGCACGGTGAATGCTTCTTTTTAGGCGAATTTTATTCCAATGAGAGTCCACATCAAATTCTTTCATTTTGGTTGCTCCGGTAAACTGAAACAAGCCATAATACTTGATGTGATTAATCAAATATACAAAGTCATCGTAATAGTCTGGTGCGCCGGGTCCAGTTTGATCTCGTTTTTTATATCTATTAATATCAATTGCATTAAATTTACTCCCAATAACATCAAGTACTCCATGCATCGTTGATTGTTTAATCCAATTCTGTAACGCGCGTTTCCATAAATCATGATCCGGCCAGAACTCAAGATTAAATTGCTGGTGGAGATTCATGAGGGAACGTCTTAGGAATGTTTCATCCATAGGCAATATAGCAATGTCATTAATTTTTGGCGTTCCAAATTTTAAGATGAATTGGTCGTTTTCTGAAAAAAATGTCACCCGGTCAGATGAAACTTTGTACTCAGTATTTGTGGTTGATGTAAAAACATTACCAGATTTATCTTCCTGCTTTATGACATCATTCACATTTTTTTCAAAATAATCCGCTATATCAATTTCTTCAAGGTTTTCATCTAAATCAATGCTATTAATTGAAGTGTTATTAGGTATTGAGGAGATTACGGGAACTTCAAGATCATCAACCAATGGATTTTGAAGTTGATTGGATGGGGATTGTTCTTTGCTTTCAATTAATCTAATATTTATTGGTAGACTCCAATTTATACTCTCACCACCATTGTCTAAGAAAGCAAGGTTATTTAAATTATCCACTTCAGTTTTTAGGTTGCATTGTTTTCTCAAGGCGATTTGAAAAATTGTTCCGTTAAAACCAATCTTCAAAAGTTTCTCAAGATATTCATCAGGAGCTTTTCCAAACAATAACAGATTTCCCTTATGATTCTGTAATTCATCCTGACTTTTTATCAGGACTAATTCCTGGTTTTTTTTGAAATCCTTGAAAACTGTTCCTGCGATTACATCACAACCCTTGACAGGCGAACCATGGTATTTTGTTAACATTCCGTATGGTTTATCTTGATCAGAATCCGGCAAATCACGAATAAGCTCGTTGTAGGGGTGGGCACCTTTTAAACTCCATGCTTCCTCCCATTCCTGTGACAACCCAAACCTTGAAAGTTCGTTTTGAAATTGTTGATAACAAGCTAGATTACCAATGTCATAAGAACCGCCTCGAAATAGGCGATTATAAATATCCCATATAAATATTTTTTCCGTTCTGCCTTGATTTTGATCTTTAGGTAAAAGGCTAGTAATCATTTTATGCAATCTGATTAAGGCAGATGTTTTTTCAATATTGGGATCAATGAGATTTACGGTTAAATCTAAAATATTTGAATTAGGTGAATCAGGTTCTTTCGGATGTGAATTTTGAGGGTTTTTAGCCCAGCACAAGCTTTTTGATTTAAAGCTTGAAGTTGTCAAAATTTGAGAGGAAAAACCATATTGGGAATAACCATGAATGTAAGTTCTTATTTTCTCCCTAAATCTGTCGAGGCCAAACTTAAAAATATTTTTCATTGAAATAATTAAAACAACCCCTGCTGCATAAGAGGTTTTTATAAAATCAATTTTTTCAAAGGCTTTAGAGCCACTCAAAATAATAATTTTTTTATTTGAGATATCGTTGTTGATGTTTCTGGCAAAAACAATCTCGCCGAATGGCGATTGGATGGGTGTGTCAGGTATTGAACCAGAATCACAATTGAATAATTTAGCGAGCGACCATGAGTTTTTTTTTCCATTGATCAATCCAAGATCTAGAGCGGTAGATTCGGGATTTTCCCAATACCCATAGTTTTCCCATAATTGTAACGTGTCATTCTTCAGTCCCTTTACTAGAAGAGTTTCGTCTTTTGCCCCTGTTGTTCCTGGTTGAGGTAATTCTAAAAGGTCATATATTCTTGTGCGAGATCGTTCTATCAAAACTAAAGGATTATATTTTTTACCTGTTGTTTCTATAACTTCTGATGTGAGGTAATAATTAAGAACATTGCTCTTTTTAGGATCATGACTAATCTCAATTGGTCGAGTTGGAAAACAAGGTTGTTTATGAGCCTGCCGGCCACCATTGATCCACTTCGTTGTTTGAGTATCTCTAGTTTTTTTTGTTTTTTCATGTAAAAGGATTCTATTACCGTTTTCGTCAATCTCGCATAAATTAAAACGGTAAGTATTAGTTGCTCCTTTCCCATTATAAGAAATGGTCAATTTAGTGTTATTTCCATAATTTTTAATTAGATCAATAAAAAGATTCATTCTTAAATTTTGATCGTATTCGGGTTCATTTTTTTGGGTGATTTTTGGGTGATTTTTGTAACAGCCAACCAGAAATGCCTCTTCAAACAAAGGTATGTGATCAGCTATTATCAAATTAAAAAACTGGTTGCCATTACTATCTGAAATCACCTTCGAGAAGTCTTTTCCCATATCAAAAGCCATTTGAATGATTTCGCTTTTTGGGTCTGGCACTTTCTTCTTCCTTTTTCATTTATGATAATTAAAAAAACATAAATATATAATTATAAAATAACTACAATTTTAAATAAATAAAGGGGTAATATTAAATGTATAATTACTTTTTTATATATATAAAAGTTGAATTTTAGGTTGTTGTCATCGCGGGTAAAAATAATTTTTGATAATTAAGGTGTTTACCGGACGGCAGCGTAAAAACAGCCATAGTCAATGGCGATAAGTTTCAATCCCCTTTAAGTCGGGGCACTGCTCCAGACTTCCTCTTAAGAAATTCCTTCGCGATGCAGCAAATCTCAATCCCTTCTAAGTCGGGGCACTGCTCCAGACAGAGATCCCAAAGTAAAGTACGAAAAAATATTTAAAATTTATTTGGTAGTTTTAATAATAATTTTCAAAATTTTGTGCAGTTCGGACTATATTAATTAGCTAGAAATTAATTATAGAAAGAGTCTACAAAACTTGGCGCAGGTTAATTATTCATAAAAGATAGGTAGTTGCTGGTTTTCTCGATGATGTATTAAAAGTTCAACGCTTCTTTAAAATAGCCATAATTTATTGCAAAATTATTTAACAAAAAAATTGTCTAACCATTCAGGAGCTTCTACCCAAGGGCC
>Ga0209190_1002935_pt1 | contig 11360 bp, 23 predicted proteins | sample M_140205_XF_Meta_FD_187315 | JGI IMG/M metagenome (GOLD analysis project Ga0209190, IMG submission 187315) | Freshwater microbial communities from Lake Montjoie, Canada to study carbon cycling - M_140205_XF_MetaG (SPAdes) (version 2) | ecosystem: Environmental > Aquatic > Freshwater > Lake... | reverse complement strand
AATTTATCCTGGAAAGGATGGCAGGCTCCTGATGGCATTAAATGATCAGGATTAATGGGATCAATTATATTTTCTGTCATTTTTAATAATTTTAAAGAGGTTTAAAATAGTAGATCTTGATATAATTCGTAATTGATAAGAATTTAATAAATGTAAAAAATGATCAAATCCTCCTAGATTTTCGATTGTATCTAAATGAATATAGTAATAACCATTTTTTTTAATTAATTCTTTGCCAGGCAAATAATTGCTTTTTAGGGATTCATTGGATCCTGATTGTGATTTTTCGCCTGGTTTCATATTTTCAATTTTTCTAGTTCTGATTTAATTAAGAAAATTGCATCATAAATAGATATTAATTCATTGCTTTTGATTATATCAAAATAATGAGAATTAAACGTAATATCAATGCTGTTCAATGTGATAAAATCATCATTAACAATTTCTAGTTTAGTGCCTGGTTTAAAATGTGTTGAACTTTCCCAGGAATTGGCTAATTTTTCTAATCTTTCGAGATAATCGAGATTTTCTCTCATTTCTTTAATTGTTTCAATGTTCATTTTGTTTTGTTTTAATGATTAATAATAATCAAATAAATAATAAACTTTTTAAAGAAAATAGTTTTTTCTTTCAATTCTTTTATATATATTCCGCACTTCGAGTAAATAAGGATTGATTATTGCGGCCTCTATTTTTATAGGGGCCTATATTTTTAGGCATAAAAAAAGCCTGGATTTCTCCAGGCCCCGATATATGAAAAGCGGAATTATTTTTTAAGTAGTACCAAGGCAATTATACCAATTAGCAATATAGTACCTCCTGCGAATGCAGGAAAGATGCTAGGTAACTTTAATTTTTTAATCCAACTCAATACCCCTTTTAAGTAATTTTCATAGGTTGCCCCAAAATATCCTTTCTTTTTGATCCAGGCAATATATTGATCAGCTGAATTGATATTTAACCAGGCTATTTTATTATATTTTAGCCATAATACTAGATCCTTTGTGCTGTCCTCTAAATTAGTGTACCTGGCATAAGGATTTGATCCCTCAGATCCTGGCTGCGTTGTTCCTGGGCCTAAACTAGTGGTTTTCCTTACTCTAGGTTGGATCATTCCAAATCCATTGTTATTTTTTTTATATACGTTGGATGTCCAGGGGCCTAATGAAGTGCCTGTTTCGTGTGCTGACTGCGCCACGATCCAGGGGATAGCCTTATCAGGTACCTTTCCTTTTAGTGTTGTTGCTATCCTAGTAATTTCACTCATTTTCCTGATCCTGATATATTAAAATCTTTGGCAACTATCAATCCTATCCCTCCCAGGATTGTATTAACTGCGCCTGCAAAATCTCCTGTTAATATAATTTGCTTGACTCCTGTAAAAACTAATGCTAATCCGCAAATTGTGGTTTTCCAATTTCTAAAAATATGTTTCATAATTTTTTATTTATAAAATGATCAATTAATAATTTTACTCTTTCATCTAATCGAGTAATTGTTTCTTTTAGATCCGCTTGCTGATCTATTTTTATTTCTAAGGCTCTCAATCTATGATTAGTCATAAAATAAAATCCTCCTCCCGTAAATATTACTGCTATTATTGTGTAAAGATGCTCCATTTATTCGCCTATTTTTTGAAATTCTGCAATAATAATACTCCAGGCCTGGGATATTATTGCCGCCTGATCTATATTTTGGCAGATCCCGATTTTTATCCCTGCATCCAGGGCCTGTTTAATTACTTGTAATGCTTGTTCTTTTTTCATATATCATTTTTTAAGGATTTAATAATGCTATTTTATATGTTGTTCCGTTTACAATAATAACTAAATATTGACCGCTAGGCCCAAAAAAAGAATTTGAAATCATATTACCACTTCCTAGATCATCAAAACGTGGAGCATTAATTGAATACCAAGTTATTCTACTATTTGGATCTTCAATGTAAAAATGGGTATTATTAGCCTGAGCATTCCAATCTCCGAATTTGTACCATTGTTTATTGAAATCTACTAACAATCCATTCGAAATACTATTATTAAAAAATTGAAAATTTAATTGAGTATCATCAATTAAAAAATAAGTACCATTATTAACATCATCAAAATCTCCAAAATAATATACAAAATTAATCAAATCTAATTTTATACCTTTTTCAAATCCTTGATAATGTGTTACTATTGTTCCAGAATCATCATCAATTAAAAAATCAGTACCATTATTTACATTATTAAAATCTCCTAAATAATAAGTATGATTAGGAAAATCTAATTTAATACCTGTTTCGTTTCCATTATATACACTAATTAATCGATCTGTTGTGTCATCATTTTTTAAAAAACTATCTGAAAAATCGCCTGCTTTAACATAAGGTATAAATAAATTTGTAGGATTTACTGCTCCGCCTCCACTAATTAGATCCCAGGTTGTGCCTGTATCTCTATATATATTAAAATTATCCGTACCTATAAAAATACGGCCTGGGAATCCAGGGTTTGGAATATCAGCATAAAGATCCTGATAAAATGCAGGGGATCCCTTTTGATTAATTATATTAAAATTTACTTGCATTATGGATTTTTTAATTCTATTTTATAACTAACTCCATCAATAGTTATTTTTAAATGTTTTCCTGAATTTCCTCCTGATGTTGTACTTGTCATATTTCCCGATCCTGCGCTATCCAATAAAATAGGATTTTTACAAGTAAATTTTAAAATTTCTGATCCTGGAGTATAATTTATAAAAACAGATGAAAAGCCTCCAGAATATCCTATATAATCGCCTAAAAATACAGCCTTATTAAAAAAATCAATATATAATCCTAATTGTGATCCTGTATAAGATGAATATAATATATTATTAGCAATATCGCATTTTAAAAATGAATCTGCAAAATCGCCTGCATTATTATAAGGTATAAATAAATTTGTAGGATTTACTCCTCCTCCTCCACTAATAAGATCCCAGGTTGTGCCTGTATCTCTATAAATATTAAAATTATCGGTACCTATAAAAATACGGCCTGGGAATCCAGGGTTTGGAATATCTGCATAAAGATCCTGATAAAATGCAGGGGATCCCTTTTGATTAATTATATTAAAATTTACGTTCAATTAACAATTACTTTTATCGGGTTTTCTGCCGTCTGCATAATTTTCTCTAACATCATCCAAAAATATTTTTTTAACTATTACTAGCTGAGGGATGTCCTCAGGGGTATTAATAGTAAAAAAGAATTGATAATTTTTTACATTTACCTCGTTTTCATTTCCATCTATTGAATAAGATTGAGCATAAGATAATTTAACTCCATCTATATTTACTATTGCCGTTCCTTGATTTATAAATAAAATAGTATTGCAATTAGATATTATTTGCCCATTGCTATAATAAATATTGGTTTCGGTTGTAAATTTTCTATCGGTTGTAAATTTTCTATCCATTTTTAAAGGTTGAAAGTAAGTTATTAAATATAATGGAGATCTCCCAGGCCTGATGTTCTTGCTCTTTTGCGTCTTGGTTTTTTAGCCCTTCTGCCTGCTCTCTTTGCTTTTCTTGCTGCCCTGGCTTGCGCTGCTTTGGCCCTTCTTGCCTCTCTTTTTGCTGCCCTTGCTGCCTTTTGCTCAGGGGTTGATGCAAAAACATCTTTTACTCCCTGTGCTGCATCTGTTGCCTCAGTAATTGATTCGCTTGCTCTAGTTAGCATTCCGCCTCCGCCTCCTGATCCTGCGCCTGATTCATCAATTGGAGCATTAAATTCATCCTCAGATATTTTTTCTGATGGGGAAATTTCTATTGATCCTCTTTTACTGCTTGCTTTAGATCTAAAGAATAAAAATAATGCTGCGCCTGCCAGGCCTGCATATAGTAAATAATTAGTTTTTTTCATTTTATTTATATTTTGGTAGTGCATTTACAATAGAAAAAACAACTTGCAACTCCTCAGCTGATAATCCTGATCCTGGGTTATATGATGAATATCCTTTTTGTAAATATGATAAAAAATCGGTATTATATTTTTGTTGGAATTTATCTGCTAAATAACTTACCTGGGATTTACTTTTTAACTGCCTAAAAACTGAAAAAACGGCTGCCTCATCATCTGTAAAGGCTCCAAAGGCATCATAAATTCTTTTAATAAAATTATCTGAGGCCGCTGATGTAAGTAACAATCTGCCTGCTGGGCCTATTTTCCAAAAATTCGGAGAAAATGGATTGTCTGCATTTGGCAAATTATTATATTGATCTACTAATTTATCGGATGCACTTTTAGTAATTCCTAATTTATTCAATAATGGCCTTAAAAAACCAAAATAAGCAATGGCAATTATTCCCGCATTTATTAACATTTTTTGATCGCTTGCTTTCATTTAATTACATTTTTCTAAGCATATTAATAAGCATATCAAATTGGCTAGGGTTAGTTTGTGCAATAGTTGCCAATTTGGTTAGATCATCTCCCAGGCTGTTAGTATGCTTTGATAATATTTGCAGGGATGTTCTTATTTTATCTTTCTCATCCTCTCCCGGTACTCCATTAATTGGAGGGGTTTTGTTGGGGCCGCCTGCCATTGAATTAAAAAACATTGATAAAATCATTTTTTTAAACTCAGGATCCTTTGTAATTCCTCCAAGCAATCCCTCATCTTCCTCCTCCTCATCCTGATCCTCCTCATTCAATTTAGATTCTAGATCTATCATCCTGGCATTAATGTTTTCCATTGTTCTTGATAGATCAGAAAATAATCCGTTATGGCTCGGAATTACTGCATTATAAGCATTTGGATCATTTAATTTAATATTAAAAACCTCAGGCACTCCTGAGCATTCCATATTTTTGTCTAATCTCTTATAAAAGCAAATTGAGAATGTGGAGGTATTGCCCACTTGTTTAGCTGCCTGGAGATTCATTTCTAATATTTCCCTGCCTAAATTAATATCATCCTCAGTATTTGAAAATTTAGGCTGATTTGCTGCTTTAACTATATAAAACGGCTTAAAACCTTTTTTTTCTGCCCTGAAATCATAATGTTTCATTGCATCCTCAACTGATCGTGCATTAATATCCATTGTCCTAATTATTTACAACTATAATAAACTCCAAAAAGGAAACTATTACTTGATCCGCCTATTGTTATGGCCGATCCTGTTAATACATACGATTTCTCCCAGGCTATTTGTTGGCCCTGAAATTGCATTAATGATCTCACAAATCCGTTTGCCGTTCCTGTTTGTGTCCTATGCAAAGTAATTAACGGAATCCTGTTTAATGATTCCTGTCCGTTGCTATATAAAACTAAATAAGCATTTTTAAAATTTGCTGCGCTTATTGGGGTTACTCCTGTTGGGGATGTAGTAAGATCGTCGGCATTATAAGCCTCTAATCCATTTAGATTTGCGAATCTCAATTTTGGCTGATCAGGAAAATTGAATCGCTGGCCTGATGTGGCTGCTACGAGTGTAAGTTCTACCAACTCGAATTTATTTGTAGTCATTTTTTAATCTGTTTTTTATGATTTAAAAATAAGCCAGGCGGTAAGTTTTGAACCGACCCGAAATACCGCCTAGCATTATCAATTATATATTAACGTACACTTGTTACGTTCTGAGCTAACAATCCTTCGATTTCTATGATTGCCCTGCTGTTTGTTTCTACTGCTGTCATTGATCCTGGCAAAACTGCTAAAACTTCCGTTTGCTTTGCGCCTGATAACAATAAATTAGGCTCCACTACTGCCCATCCTGAGGATGTGCCGTATTGTTCTGCCTTAATTGGTTGCGTATTTGCTGCATAACCAGGGGCCGTTTGTGGCTGTGTGGTTGGCGCGCAATAATGCTTTGACAAATTCCATTTTGGCATAACTACCCTGTTGTTGATAGTTACCTGTAATTGGCCGTTATACCAATTCAATAAACTGCTAGCGCAATTCGCTGTTGAGAATGTCGTGGCATCATCATAAGTAACCATTGGGAAATTTACTGCTGTGCTACTTGATGGCTTTGCGAATGCTAACCTAATGCGGCTAACAATAAAAACATCCTGGAGATTTAGAGATACCTGTGTGTTGAACTGAGTAGAAAAATTGTCATTTACTACTAGTGGAAAACGAAATTGGGTTGCTGTAATATTCAAAGCTACCTCCAGGCGGAGATATGATTGAGATAAAACGGCAAAGGAAGGATCGAATCCGTTCTTTTTAATGATCGCCTTTGCGTTTTGGTAAACTAGGCGGCTGCCGATTTGACTTTGTGCCATTTTTTTTAATTTTTAATTTTTAATAATATAAAGGTTGAAAGTAAGAAATCTTTAAATTAATAATCTTCATCCTCATCCATTGCTCCCATCTCATCATCTGCCTCTAGGCCTGTGATCTCATCTGAATCATCCATTGCTCCAATGTCCTGGATGGCTCCTACTGATGGGAATCCTTCCATTGCATCATCAATGGCTCCGAGTACTCCTGTACCCTGCAATACTCCCAGGCCGCCTGATGCTATCATTCCAGCTCCTAAATTTGCTCCCATTGATCCTTTAATTAGTTTAGGCATAAGAAAGGCTCCAATACCCATAACAGCTGCGCTTTTTAGAGAGGCATTCATTGATGGAAATAATTTACTCGAAACTATGCGGCCCATTGCTGCGCCTGCTGTAATTCCTACAATCTCCATAATAACACCCGATCCCATACCGCCCATTTTGCGCCTGCGGCTACGGGATTTTTTTTTGTAACTTCTTTTTCTAGCCATTTTTTTGATTTTTAATTTTAATGAATAACAGATTTTTTCCGCTGATCAGTTTATCATTATTTTTTTAAATTAATAATTTTTTTCAATTTATTTTTATTCAATTCTAGCCATTTTTTAGCCATCCTAATATCTAGTGTTATTGAATTTTTGTATTGTTTACCCTGTGGACTTTTATATTCATTTCTTAATTTATCTAATTGTTTTTGCCAAAATTCAATTTCATATAAAACTTTTTCAGGATCATTATAACTTCCTATCCCGCTTATTACTCTAATATTTACATTGTGGCTCTTAGTATCTTTATGTAATGATCTTGCAGGGGATTTTTTTACTGCTTTTTTAACTGCTTTTTTTGCTGCTTTTTTTGCTGTTTTTTTTACTCCGTTAATTTTATTTTTAGATCTGTAAATTGCTGACGCCTCCTTAATACAATTTTTCCAATCTTTATAAGGATATTTTTTTCTTATTTTTTTGGCCTCAGCTGAGATCATTTTAATTGCACTCATATTAACCTGGTTGATTTGCTGAATAATTAGATAATGATTCGCCTGCCGTACTTGCTGAATCGAGAATATTTGAGGCCCTGGATCCTGGAGGTACTAATCGAGATGCTAAGGCTAAAATGGGAGTAAATACGGCAATATAAGGGGCCGCCTCAGTTAGTGCCGTTGCTATGCACGTTGGATCGCATCCAATTAATGGCATCCTAATCCCTGCCGTTATTTTATTTTTGCTTATTAATCTTTTTTCTATTTTTTTAATTTTAGCAATAAACTTTTGAGCATCCCCTCCCATTTTACACCAAGTATTTAAAACTTTTAACCTGGTTGCAGGGTTTCTCATTAAAATAACCATTTTACGACCACTTTGACGCAAATTAATGCTGAGTAATAACATAAATGCTTTACGGCCTATAATCAAGGGAGGAGCAATTCTCGGGATTCTCCTGCCTGTGCAATTTTCTCCATATCTGCGAGCTTGTTTTTTTGCTGCTCTTTTTTCTCTTTTGCCTCCTATATATTGATCGTTGCATTTTGCGCAATTAGAGCATCCAATTCCTGATAATGAGTATAATGCCATTTTTGGTTTTTTATCTATTTTAAAATAATATTGCTTTGTCCTATTATTAAATGATGGCAAAACGGGATCAATAAAAATTTCATTTTTGCTGCCTGGATTAACTACGGAAAAAACGTGCTGCGGCTGTTCCTCCATCATTCTATAACTTGCAAATCTATAACAGAAAGGGATCCTCATTTTTCCTGATCTGTTAATTGAATCAATGATGCCGTTAATAAATAAAGCATAAGATTTGCAATCTGATCCGGTTGATTTTCCTGTGGCAATTATTGATCCTGGAGATTTAATAAATTGAGATTCTGCGCTTTCAACTTTATAATCTACATTTTTTTTTAAATAATCAAATATTGCTTTTAATGTTAATTTTTCTGTTGATCTGATAAAAAGATAAGAAATTTTATCATAATCTTTTTTAAACTTTTCGTGATTTTCCAGGATTGATTTCATTATGTCATTAACATCCTGATCTGGCAAAATCATTTTTTTTTCTCCGCTATAATTTAATTTTCCTAATAAAATAGTTCTCATATTTTATAAGATGTATTAACGGGAAAAATATTACCATCTACGTTTATAGATCCTGTTAAATTAAAATTACCTGATTTAATCCCATTGCTCAAAATATCTTTAAGTTCAGATAAGATTCCCATGGCTGATGGGGTTGCTGTTACTTTATAAAAAGTTTCTCCATTTGGGGCAATTATAACACTTTCCAATGATGAAATATTAGCTATCTGCTTGCCGTTCATAAATAACGAGGCTACTAATGAATTTATTTTTGCTGAGGATCCTGAGGGATTTTTTATTGATAAGGTTATAAAAACTTTTGGAGATAATATCTTGCCTCCAAAACTGATTGAATTAATTGATGCTGTTACCGATTTAACTGCTCTTAATTTTCTGTAAATAAAATATCCTGCGGCTGCCAATACTATTAAAATAATCGGGGTTGATTTTTTCATAAAATTTCAGAGGTAAGGATGCAATTTTATATCCAAAAAATGAAAAAAACTATTTTTTTGCCAAAAACTTTAAAAATTTGTTCAGTTTGGGCCCTCTAGGGATTATGTAGATAGGTTTAAAAATGTAAAGGGTATATATGCGTAGCATATATACCCTATGTTTAAACCGATCATCCCTAGGAAAAATCTTACTTTCGACCTTTAAACCTTTAAACCAATACATTTTTTTGCTTTAAACTGATAAAAACCGAAAATACTGATCCTAATATGGCATAAAAATAGGCCTGTAAGATCATTACAAGCCTAAATTTCGATTATAATTGCTTTTTGATACTATCTATCCACTATGGTAATTTTCTGCTCAAATTGGCCCGTTTCCTTTGAATAAAAATTTATTTCATTGGCTCCCTTAGATTTGGCAAAGGCAAAAAACCGATCCAGGCTCTTTTTATCATTGCCAATTTTGTGATATTTATACCAATGCTCCTGGGGAGTATTTTTGTGAGATACGAAAATGGCTGTAAATAATTTTGTTTTCATTTTATTTTGTTTATTTTTGAATTAGAAAGTAAGAGATCTAAAAATCTCCGAATCGCAAAGGGGCCACACGTGGCCCCTTGTTTTTTTTAGTGATCTTGGTTTTTTTTAAAGGATTCTAAAACGAAAAAAAGTAAAAATCCGATTATAATATAAATACAGATCTGAGGAATAATAAATTGTATCATAGTTTTTTTTAATAATTGAAAAAATTATCAGCTAATAATGCTATCAATATTAATAAAAAAACAATGAAATACTGAATTGATTTTTTTTGCATTTGATTTAATTTAAAGTTGATAAATATTTATTATAGGTATTTTCATAATGTTTATAAACGGCCTCCCAATCAAAATTACTCAAAGGCTGTCCTACTAAATTAGTAATATCATAATTTAACAATATTTTCAATTCAATAAGATGGCGCAATAATTCAATTTTATTTTTTCGTGTCATTATTTTATTAGGTAATTTATTTTTCATAAACTCGACAATCTATTAATTCAGGAAAATTTGTAAGATTCCAAAATGATTTTTCCTCATTTAAAGAATAATAATATTTCATTGCTTTAACACAATTTGTAAATTTTTTAGTAACAAAATTAGTTCTGATTTCAAATAAACCATTTTTTGGAGCAAAATAAAATCCTTCCCCTCCATAATAAATTAATTTTTTCATTTTTTTTCATTTTTTTTATTTAAAATAAAATTCTACTATCTAGCCAAAATCCGTTAATATTTTGTGTGATCATTTCTTTATCCTTAAAATATTTGAAATATTCTTTACAATAATTTACTCCCCTGGATTCAATTCTGCTAATTTCTTTAATAAACTGATCATAAGAGAGTAATTTTTGATCTGTAAAAATCATTTCCAATTTTTCAAAATGCTTATCCCTGGAGTAATATTTCCAATGTAGTTTACTTTCTGCTATTCCTTTATTTTCCAATATGTAAGCATTTGAATCTTTGTTATATTTTACTTCAATAGGCAAAAATCCGCCTGAGGATCTTAGAAATTTACTCTCCAGGATAAAATTACCCTCATCTTTTCTAACTTGCAAAACTGACTGAGCGGCCCGATCTGCATTTGCCCCTAAATGGCCCAATCTTTGTAACCCATCTTTGCCCGTATGCAAAACTGAAATAATGAGGATATTTTTTTCAAAACTGATTTTTTTAATCCAACTCATTAATTTTTTACTTTCGACCTCATCATTAAAATTATTACATAGATCTAATAAAGTATCTATAAATAAAATTGATGTATCAGTATTATTTTCAAGATATTCAGAAATTAATTTTATCTGCATTGCAGGATCATCTGGCCTAGTATTATAAGGCTTTATATTTTCGGGCAATTCATTAATTCCTGAGATAGATTTAATCCTGTCAATATGCTTGTAAAAATCAGATTCGCTGCTCTCAGTATCAAAAATGGCAATTTTAGGCCGTAATTTATCGGGAATCAATTCTAAGGTAAAAACGGGTTGCCTGGAGATAGCTGAGGCCAGGCAGGCTGTTAAAAATGTAGATTTACCCGATTTTGGCAATCCTGAGAATATTACTAGTGATCCTGTGGCTCCTATATTTTCGCCCTGTATTTTAAATAAAATATTTTCCTTATTCGGAATATGGCCAGGGATATAGGCTCTTTTATTAAGTAATTCAATGTAATTAATTTCATTGCTCATTTTATAATGCTTTGGGATCCCTTTGCTTTGCTAGTGATCTCAGCTATATTTTTACAAGCATCTAGTAACTCGGTTGCATAATCAGTGGCTATTTCTGCATATCTGCGAGGATCAGCGGCCCAGGCTGCGGGTTGGCTCATAATGGCCGCCAATAAAATGGAGGAGATATGCTCTAATTTAGTCATTCCGAAAAATAAATGTACCTGATTGAATTTATCCTGGAAAGGATGGCAGGCTCCTGATGGCATTAAATGATCAGGATTAATGGGATCAATTATATTTTCTGTCATTTTTAATAATTTTAAAGAGGTTTAAAATAGTAGATCTTGATATAATT
>Ga0209190_1002933_pt1 | contig 11361 bp, 12 predicted proteins | sample M_140205_XF_Meta_FD_187315 | JGI IMG/M metagenome (GOLD analysis project Ga0209190, IMG submission 187315) | Freshwater microbial communities from Lake Montjoie, Canada to study carbon cycling - M_140205_XF_MetaG (SPAdes) (version 2) | ecosystem: Environmental > Aquatic > Freshwater > Lake... | reverse complement strand
GACAGCGTCAAGCCCCATCACAAAGGAAAAAGGTCCGCCCTGAAGATAGTCAAAACTCCCCGAGCATGTGAAGCCAATATCAGATCGAGCGATACCCGATGCATCGATGGCCTCCGTAATTACAGGGGCGAGCATCTCAACCTCGTTGCGCATCTGCTCTTTCGCTATCGTCGAGTAGGAGAATGAAACAACAGCTACATCGCGCATTAGAGGTAATCCTTATAGTCGGTGTACTCAGCATCGGGTTCTCCCGTGGGCTCCCACCACTCAATGCTTCCGTGGTCGGTGGTGAGTTGGTCAAGCCACTTTGCCTTGACTCTCATACCCATGCGCACTTCGTCTACGGAGCAGCCGCGAATGAGACCAAAGAAGGTGTTATCTGCCCCGTCAAGCAGTACCTGAGCAGATACATATGGAATCTCTGGGGCTAGATCCGAGAGCCCTGGAATATTTACGATGCAGAACGTAGTGATGACACCTGTATCGCTCACATCTACAGAGATACTTGTCGGCGCTCCAGTAGTCGGGTCGGTACCTCGCGATGCTGCATAAACATCGTCGCTCCCAACTGCCTTGCCTCCGATGATCTTGCCCTCGGCGAGTCCAAGTAGGAAACGCGTCGTGGACTCCCCCGCAGCGATCTCGTAATCAAGCCTTCCCGATGTCACTATCCCTGTAACTGAATCACCCATGTTCTCTGAGAACGGAAGTGGCGGGACCTCCGGGATCGGATCACCATCTTTGTAGGGTCGCCATGCCTCGATATCAGATACGCCACCGATGCGATCAGACCGCCAATGCGGTATCACGCGCATCCCGGTGCTCATCTCCTCTGGAGTAGCGACGTCAACCATGTGGAGCATCGAGGTATCAGCACCGTCAGGGCGAATTAACGCGAATGCGAAGGGGCGATCAAGGGCATGCTTCTCTGCACGAGGATTCGCTACCCACGACCATGTAACCACGGTTCCAGCGGGCCCAACCTCTACGAAGTCGTCAACCGAGACTGCCGCAGAGGTAAGCGGGTCGTACTCCGTCGGCGGCACTAAGACTCGACCATCTGCGAGGCGGGCCCCCTCAATTCGTCCATCGCGCAGCCCAGTCAAGTAACGACCGACTACGTCACCGACCGAACGCGTATATCCACCCGGGTACTCAAGGGAGTGCCTAGCTACAAGTGGTTCTGTCATTTGTTTCTTCTCCTTGTTGCAGTTGCGCCAAGTAATTCTGGCCGCGTTTAAACCGTCAAATTACTGATCTGTCACCAAAATCCTCAGCTGTTACGCACAGGGAGGTGCTTTACACCATTGATGAGGTTCGACTGCAGGCGCACGATCTCTCCCGCACTAGTGATGTTGGGGATGCGCGTAAGAATCTCCTCGAACATCACCCGAATCTCCATCTTCGCGAGACTCGCTCCGAGGCAGTAATGAGGTCCACGCCCACCAAAGGCAATGTGCTCATTGGGGGTTCGCCCCACATCGAATACGTGCGGGTCAGCAAAAATCTCTTCGTCACGATTGGCTGATCCATACCAGATGGTGACCATGTCGCCCTTCTTGATCTGCACTCCACGCAACTCTGTGTCTTCAGTCGCCGTGCGACGGAAGTACATAACCGGTGTTACGAATCGCAGCATCTCATCGACTGCGGTCTCCATGAGTCCTGGGAGGTCTGACTTAAGGCGCTCGAGCTGGTCAGGGTGCTGCATCAAGGCGTACATGCCACCCGAGATGAGGTTACGAGTTGTCTCGTTGCCTGCAACCGATAGGAGGAGCACAAAGACGTTGAACTCAATATCAGAGAGCTTCTCGCCATCAAGATCTGCTGTAATTAAAGCGGTAACGATATCGTCTAGGGGTCGCTCACGTCGGCTGTCAGCGAGGCCCTGCGCGTACATGTAGAGCTCCATCGAGGCTGACATTGCATCCTCGCCGCCAATCGCTCCGTACTCAGGGTCGTCGGCACCAATCATGCGGTTTGACCATTCGAAGATCTTGTGGCGGTCTTCGTAAGGAATGCCGAGCAACTCAGAGATAACAACTAGCGGCAACTCTGCAGCAAGGTTGGGCACAAAGTCATACTCACCATCATTCTCAAGAGCGCGGTCGACAATCCAGCGCGCTGCTTCGCGAATGGAGGGCTCAAGCATGCGCACAACCTTGGGCGTAAATCCACGAGCAACCAAATTTCTGAGGCGTGTGTGCTGAGGAGCATCTTGGTTGAGCATCATCAGCTCCGTACCCTCGCCTTGATCTACCAAAAGCGCTCCACCTTGAGCCGAGGAGAAGATCGAAGTATTGCGCTCGATCTCAATTACATCGCGGTACTTGGTGCATACCCAAAAACCTGGCGGGTACTCATCGGAGTCGTGCCACCAGACTGGAGCCTCACTGCGTAGCCAGTTGAAGAACTCAATTGGGGGGCCTACCTCGTAGGTCTTAGCATCGGCAAGGTTTACGGCTGAGTCTGGACGGTTCATTGAGATTTACCTCTCACTAAGCAGATCTAAGAGAAAATATTTTCGAATGCTGGTCATTTTTATTTTTAAGTCTCTGATTAAGCGCGTAAAAAGTCCAGAAAACGAGGAGCGAACCACCCGACTATCTGGGCGAAATCCCCCCGGATTAGAGACCATGAATTAGAGACTCAATTCCTAGGAGGGTAGCGCGCAGAGCGCTGCGGGTAGAATCGGTTCTCGCACACCTTACGTGACCCAAGGAGCCCCGGTGACCGAACTTCTTCCAATGAGCACAAAACACTGCAGCGTTGAGCGTGACGGCCACATTGTGATCCTCACTATGAATCGCCCCGAGTCAAAGAATGCTCTGAGCCCTGACATGCTCGTCGGTCTCGCCCAAGGTTTCGATTATGTAGATGAGACCGACGATGTCCGAGTGGCAATCCTCACTGGAGCCGGCGGCTGCTTCTCATCAGGTGCGGACCTAAAGGCAATGTCGAGGCCCTCTGAGGACCCTCGGGTTGTAAAGGCCATGGCCGACTCCCCCAACCTTCACTGGAAGGCATTGCTGCGCGATCACCGGTTAACCAAGCCACTAATTGCGGCCGTCGAGGGGTACGCCGTCGCCGGCGGCACTGAGATGCTTCAGGGAACCGATATCCGCATCGCCGCCGAAGGAGCCACTTTTGGTGTCTGGGAGGCAAAGCGCGGATTGTTCCCATTGGGCGGTTCAGCGGTGCGCTTACCTCGCCAGATTCCATACACCCTCGCTATGGAGGTGCTTCTCGCCTGCCGCCCTGTCTCCGCGCAGGAGGCTCTAGCCATCGGACTCATCGGGCGCGTTGTCCCAGATGGCGATGCGCTGAAGGTCGCAATGGAGGTTGCCTTGGAGGTTGCGCAGAACAGCCCCGTGTCAACCAAAGCGATCCTGCGCGCATGGCGCGAGACAGAGGGGCTAAGCGACGCCGAGGCCATGAAGATTCAGGATGCAATCGGCTGGGAAGTATTCGCATCTGAGGACGCCCAAGAAGGCCCACGCGCATTCTCAGAGAAGCGTCCGCCCGAGTTCAAGGGTCGATGACTAGTAGATGAGTAGCGACTTGAATAGCGCCTCCAACGATCCCTCTCAACAGACCAAATCTGAGCAGTCGGCAACACCAAACGGAATGCTAGAGCGCATCTCAATGGACCCGACGCAGGGGGCCAACTTCGCAACTGAGCCGCGACGCGAACTTACTCAAGCAGTTCGCCACCTAATTGACGCGATACTCACTCGTGATGATGTATCCGATGAGGTTCTCCGCGACGCTGCAAACGCAACGGAGGATCTAGCTGCGCAGATCGCAGGCTCCCCTCACGAAGCCAAAGCACGAGGCCGGCGAGTTCCGAGTGAACGCACGCACGGCGATTACTTGACACGATCTCCCATCGTTGGCCAAGTAAATCCAGTTGCTCCTCCACTCGAGTGGGAGGTTCACTCGGGGAGAATCTTGGGGCGTGGCATCTATCACGCTGCATACGAAGGCCCTCCCGGATATGTGCACGGAGGCTGGATCGCACTTACCTTTGACGAGATACTCGGCATGGCCAACGTGGCTAGCGGTAATCCGGGGATGACCGGCACACTCAAGATTCGATACCGCAGGCCTACTCCACTCCACAAGGAAGTCACCTTCGAGGGCTGGACCGAGAAAGTGGAGGGGCGACGCATTACCGCTCTCGGGACTATGAGCGTTGATGGCGTAGTAACAGCAGAGGCCGAGGGTTTATTTATCATCATCGACCCTGCAAAGGCATGGGAATACTTCGGGCAGGCCCGAGGCGAGGCTGCACCTGCAGGCGTCGAGGAACTCTAAGAACCGGCATGACTAGCACGAGACCGCAGCCTGGCGCCGCAGACGGGGCATGATGTCTTGATGCCTCCCACAGCAGCTAGCAAAGCACCTCGCACAGGACCTCGCATAGGACTTGTACTCGGAGCCGGTGGTTTAACCGGACAAGCCTTCCATGCTGGGGTTCTAGCGGGTCTCGCAGATGGCATTGGCTGGGATGCACGTAGCGCGGAGCTTGTCGTCGGCACCTCCGCTGGCGCAAGCGCTGGTGCATATGTGCGAGCCGGCCTCGCACCTAGAGATGCAGCTGCGTTTCTCCGCAATCTTGAGCCGAGCGCTGAGGGACGCGAGATCATGGATCGACTCGGAGAGAGTGGAGATTGGCGAACGCCTGTTGGCCCACGCAACCTCCCCCAACTGCCACAACGTCAACTACTTCGACGCTTTGCTACACGTCCATGGCAGGTTCGCCCTGAGACACTCCTTGCCGTAGCGGTTCCACCAGGGCGCGTCCCGCCAGAATCTTGGACCGATGCACTCCATGGGGTTACCGGTCCAGGATGGCCCGCCGAGCGTCTATGGATTTGTGCGTTGCGTGTAAGCGATGGCCGCAGGGTGGTCTTCGGTCGCGATGGTTCTCCAGAGGTTGATCTCGCGACCGCTGTCGGTGCATCATCAGCAATCCCAGGATATTTTCGGCCCGTCCGAATCGGAGACGAGAGCTATATCGATGGAGCTGCCCACTCTCCTACCAACGCAGACCTAGTCTTGTCAGAGAAACCCGATCTTGTGATCGTCTCCTCTCCGATGTCGCTAGCGCGATCGGCAATTACTCTCCACCCGCGCCAGGCTGGTCGCCTTCACTTCAGGCGCAGACTCGCCCAGGAGGTACGCAGGCTCCAGCTCGCTGGAATTCCAGTCGTCTCATTTCAGCCCTCGACTGAGGACCGAGATGTGATGGGAGAAGGCGGCTTAAGTTCAATGGCCGAGAGCAAGAACGCAGCAGTGGTCGAGCAGGTATATGCGACCACCCTGCGTAGATTGGCCCGACCGGATTTTGCACGCCGACTCGCAGTAGCAGGGCTCTAACGAATAACTCCGCTGCGCTCACGCCCGCCTAACTTGCGCGCCTAAGTTAAGAGCATGGCAATGGGGCGCGAGGGAATGAGTCGAGACGAAGTCCTATCGGCTCTAGTAGCGATGAAGTCTGGGGACAAAGATTGGCGCAACGGGCGCTGCTTTGCCTTGGTATTCAATGCTGGTGAAGAGGTAGAGGAGATTGCGCGCGAGGCAAGCGTTCTCTACCTCTCCGAGAATGGCCTCAACCCCTTGGTATTTCCAAGCCTTGGCCGTATGCAAGAAGAGATAGTTGACACCGTTGCCCAGATGCTTCACGGCCGCACCGAGTCCTGCGACGCGCAGGGCTTCATGACATCGGGCGGCACGGAGTCAATTCTCCTAGCCGTAAAAGCAGCGCGAGATCGCGCCAGTACTCTCCGGGGAGTCACGAAGCCCAATATGGTTTTAGGCGAGAGCGCTCACGCTGCTTTTCACAAGGCCGGGCATGACTACGGCGTAGAGATTCGCAAGGTTTCAGTTGAGACTGATTGGCGCGTAAATTTAGACGCAATGTCGAACGCTATAGATAGCGACACCGTGTTAGTAGTCGGATCAGCACCGCAGTACCCCCAGGGAGTTATTGACCCAATCCCGGAGATTGCAGCGCTTGCAAGTAACGCGGGTACCTCATGCCACGTAGATGCATGCATGGGTGGGTTCGTTCTTCCATTTATGGAGAGCCTTGGATACCCGGTTGCTCCATGGGATTTCAGAGTCGAGGGAGTTACCTCGATCTCTGCCGATATTCACAAACTTGGTTACTCACCGAAGGGCGCATCAGTTCTATTGCATCGCACAGAAGAGATGCGACGCCACCAGATTTTCTTCTTCGATGGATGGCTAGGTGGCTTCTATGCCTCTACCGGACTCCTCGGAACTAAAGCGGCGGGGCCAATAGCTGCTGCGTGGGCAGTGACTCATTTTCTCGGCGAGTCTGGTTACATGCGCCTTGTTGAGAAAACCATGGAGGCAACGAAGCGGTTAATTGAGGGCGTCGAATCGATACCCGGCCTACAGGTACTCGGGACACCAGATGCACACCTCGTAGCAATCGCTGCGATCAATCCGGATGAAACTGACATCTTTGCGATCATGGATGCTCTGAGCGCAGGCGGCTGGCATCTAGACCGCCAACGCCCACCTGACTCAATTCACGCAACAGTCTCTGCCGGGACCGCCGGCGCAATCGGTGATTTTCTTATTGACCTTCGCTCTGCAGTTGAACTCGTCGGCTCATCTCGAACCGACGATCGAAGCACGAACTACGCACCGATTGGCATCGATGAGTGAGTCGAGGTTCGCAGTCGCGATCTCGAGCGACGCAAGTACCCCAGTTAAAGATGACTTGGCGCCAGCACCGAGTCGCTCAACCGAGACAATTGAGCGACGCCGCCGCCTTGTAGAGGCAGCGGTAAAGCTCGCACGAAGTGGCGGGTACGAAGCTGTACAGATGAGAGATGTCGCATCCGCCGCAGATGTCGCTCTTGCAACTCTCTATCGTCAATATGCATCCAAGGACCAACTCCTCCTAGCCGCTCTCTCCAATCAAACCGGGATACTGCGCGATCGACTAGCGACTCAGCCAACAGAAGGAGACTCCCCCGCGGAGCGCGTAATAGGAGTATTAGCCCTAGCGAACAAAGCGCTGTCGCGTGAGCCCACCCTTACAGCGGCAATGGTCACTGCTCTCGGATCACCAGAACCAGGCGCCGCTGCAATGAAGGTCGAGATTTTGGAAATTCTGCGAGGCATTCTCGGGGACGCCGGCGGTCTTGGCCCCAGAGACGACGGAGATGCTGCATTCCGCACCCTTGGATACGTTTGGTTTGCTGCACTAGGCGCTTGGAGCAGCGGCATGATCGACGACGACCAGATGGCCTCGGACCTTACGCAAGCAGCGCGTCTTCTTCTCTAGTCGCTACTAACGCGACATGGCTCGCCAAGTCGCTCCAACTAATAGCGCACGATGCGTCACCGTTGGTTCAGATGATCCCTAATCGCCTTCGCATGCATGGCATTTGATGGATCGGACGAATCAATCGGTCCTAGAGCAATCCAAGAAGCCCCCGCATCGACGTAGCCAACAAGTAACTCAGCTACTCGTTGCGGGCCTCCCACCAATGAAACTTTCGATACGCCGAGTCGCTCGGCCTTCTTCTCAGCCTCATCATCGGTTGCACCTAGGACACATAATCCGCCCCACGAAATAACGAGAGGCTCGCCTCCACGTCTCTCTCGCTCGGCGATCAGCTGCGTCGCTTCGCGGGTAAAGCGATCGATGCCGACTCCCCAACGGTTCCAACCATCGGATGTCATCACTGCCTCGCCTACATACTTTGGATCCCCGCCGACCCAAACAGGGATGCCTTCATCTACCAACGCCGAGGCGGTCCCAACAAGTGCCTCTACCCTCGATGAGACATCACCAAAGTCGTAGCCAAACTGCTCCATCTCATCACGGCTCTGCTCATCACCTGCTCCGATGCCTGCGATTATTCGCTCGCCCGCAATACGTTGCGCAGTCTTGAAAATGCCGGCCAGGACCGCCGGCGGGCGAAGGGTTGCTCGCGCTACTAATGAAGCGATAGCGATGGAGTCTGTCTCAGCGCAGAGTGCGCCTAGCGCTGAAGAGAACTCAAGCGCCGGACGAACGTCGCCATCGGCGCCGTACCTAAATAGGTGGTCATATGCGAATACGGCATCGAGGCCAACTGACTCCGCAGCGATAGCCACCTCAATTAGCGGCTCGGCATCCTCTCTAAAAAACGGGAGGGTAACTCCGATACTCAGCCCATTGCTGCGAGAGGCACTAGGACTATTACTACTCAAAGGATTAAGTCCCGCGCTAGTAGAGCGGCTCCAACTACACCGGCCTGTGTCCCCAATGTGGCGGCGACAATCGTCAAGGTCTCCCTAGCACTCGCCCCCTCCACGCGCCCCATAAAATGCGCTCTCACTGGATCAAGGAGGACATCGCCGAGAGCGACCAAGCCTCCTGAGATAACAATGCGCTCGGGGTCAAGGATATTGGCGAGTCCTACTAAGCCAATTGCAACCTGCTCGGCGTATCGATCAAGGATCGCTAGCGCCTCAGGGTCCCCATCTAGTGATGCCTCCCCAACGTGGTCGCCTCGCACTGCCTCGATACCCCCGGCCAGTGCGATTAGGGCCTTACCCCTCCCAGCAGCAGCCGCTTCACGCCCCATCCAACCCAGAGCATTACCGGAGGCGAGGGCCTCCCAGTGCCCTCTCTCTCCACATGCGCAGATCGGTCCTTGAGGATCGATCTGAAAGTGCCCTACCTCTGCGGCAAAACCATGAGCTCCGCGCAGCACCTCTCCGTTGACAATTACTCCACCGCCAATACCGGTGCCGAGAGTGATGACTAGCGCATGCGCACACCCTCGCGCTGCGCCGAGTCGAGCCTCGGCCAATGCTGCAACGTTTGCATCGTTATCAACGGCGATCGGAAGCGAGAGCCGCTCCTCTAAATCTGAGCGAACCGGCGAATCCGCAAATGCGTGGACATTCGGCGAGTACGCAACGACACCTCTGCGATCAACCATTCCAGCGGCGCCAACTCCTACCGCTGCGAGCTCGGGCACCTCTACTCGCAGGTCTTGGATGAGAGTAACCATTGCGTCGCGCAGCGCATCCCAACCGGCGGGAGCGAGCAGACTTGTCTCAGCGACGATTGTTCCGTCTTCCAAGACCGCTGCTGCACGCAGGTTCGTTCCACCAATATCAATACCGGCAGTAATCGTCATCCGAGGTCAACGGGGCGCGGGAGGCGTTCAGAACTAAATGGCTCGTCCATCGGGTCAACTCGCAGTGAATCAACTTGCAGGCCCGATTCGCTCGCTCCGTCGCCATCATTCTGAGAGGGTTGAGACTCACGCTCTTGGCGTTGATCCGCTAGATCCGATCGCTGCTGGGCAAGTGCCTGCTCTGCAGCATCTACGACGGTCTTAACCGCAAGAACAACCTCGTGTGCTGCAGTTACTAGGTGCTCGACCGCCTCTGGCTGAGCCTCAGCTAGAGCGGATACCAAAGAGGCGATCCCTCCAAGAGCATCGGAGGAGCGTGGAGCCTCGCCGCTACCGTCCATGGTCTCGAACCAGTCGTCACCCCAGCCGTCACCCCACTCGCCGAAGGCCTCGCCCCCACCGGAGGAGTCAGCACCGCTCAAATCGCCGAGCGCGTGTAGATGAGGCTCGACCTTTTCATCAGGGGCACCCACAAACGCGACTCCGTCGTCTTGAGTCTCGTCAAAGGTGTGCTCAAAGAATGGATTACGCCGAGGCGTACCAGGGTCACGCATACTCTCGCCTCCGACTCATTCGCTCTCAGCGGCGCGCTTTAGGTCCTTCAACGCAGTGCCTGTGATCATCCCAGCTGCTCTTCGTTTTATCAGCCCCGGTAGCGGAACCGAAATCTCAACCGCTAGGTCATAGTGAACGCGCGTTGCAGGGCCATCTGACTCAAAACGGTATGTACCGTCGAGGGAACGAAGGGAGTCGCCGTGATCAAGAACCCAAGAGAGCCTCTCCGGGAGAGCCGAGTAATCGTATGTCAACACATAGGTAACAGATTTCCCCATTGCTGCAGCGCGGTACTCAACAGAGGTACCACGCCCCTCTTCATCGCGCTCAAGAACTGTCACCTTCTTTAGGTCGCGTGCCCATTCTGGATAGGCCTCAAAATTGAGCACGACCGCCAAGCAGTGATCAACATCAGCCTCAATACGAATGCGTTCATGCACCGTCTCCGACATCTCGCCTAACTCCTCTCTTGGGGATCAGACCCCAAGTTCTGCGCATCGGCCGATTGAGGCCTCAGCACAACTCCGCCACGTGCAGGGTACACACCATTGCGGGCACCCCACAGCCCGACCAAACCTATAGGGAGCATAGGAGCAAGTACGACGAATGGATCTGCTGTGGCGCCGACCGCTGTAATTGCGATTGAGGCGCCTAGCGATAGGTAGAGGCTCAACCTCGGCGTCTCCTTCACATCACCCTGGACCAAGAAGAGGCTCGCAATTTGAACATCGTCTCCGCGGGTGGTTCGGAGCGCAGCGAGCACCAGTGCCCAACTCCAGATAACCATCGAGACCAGGAGGTAGAGCATTGAGACCCCAACCGAGAGTCCGTCAACTGGCTCAAAGCCGAATGCAGGCGGGATCACAAGGAGGCCAAACAATGCCGTCGATATCCAAGAGGCTCTTACGATTACTACCCCCAACTCTCGCTGACCGGTGGGGCCGATCTCGCTTGGGGTGGACGGAGTAGACATAGGCAGAGAGTACCGGCGCTTCGACCGCACCCCAACTCCAGACTCGAAGTAACTCTCGGCCTCTATTTATTAGGGAGCGAGTTTGCTAGGGAGCGGGGCGAGCCCGCTTAAGTCTCCGCTGGCGAGACGGCTCAGAGGGACAACCCGAGCATCGTATGAGCACTCCTCGGTCGCCCATCTTCTAGCGCTCTCCCCCATGGCGTTTCGGAGAGAATCGTCGCCGAGCAGATCGCCTATGCGCTTACGAATCTCAACGACATCATGCGGGTCGACAACATATCCAGTCTCAGAGTCGATGACTGCTTCATGACTTCCACCGCTGCGCCCTGCAATCGACGGCACACCACTCGCGGCGGCCTCAAGGAAGACGATTCCAAATCCCTCGGCCTCAAGACCTCCCCAACGGTCACGGCACGGCGCAGCAAACACATCACCCACTCGGTAGAGCGTCAATAGTTCATCGTTTGGGACTCGCCCTAAGAACTTCACGCGCCCTGACCTAAGAAGGTCATGCTTTGAGGCAATTTTTCTTAGCCGCTCTGCGTCGCGGCCAGCCCCAGCGATAGCGAGCACAACTGAGGGATCTAACCCTGCAATCGCCTCGATCAACACATCGAACCCTTTGCGCGGAACGAGTCGGCTTACGGCTACAAC
>Ga0209190_1002932_pt1 | contig 11364 bp, 7 predicted proteins | sample M_140205_XF_Meta_FD_187315 | JGI IMG/M metagenome (GOLD analysis project Ga0209190, IMG submission 187315) | Freshwater microbial communities from Lake Montjoie, Canada to study carbon cycling - M_140205_XF_MetaG (SPAdes) (version 2) | ecosystem: Environmental > Aquatic > Freshwater > Lake... | reverse complement strand
CTTCCAATTGTTTAAAATTTCTTTTTTATGAATAAATTGAATAGATTCTTCTTCTAAAGCTTTATTAACATTTAATAATCCTAATTCACCGTATTTTACAGCACTGTCTATTTTATTATTTGAAAAATATAATCTACAGAGGTTATTATAATAGGAGGGATGTATTATTTTTTCATTACCATTAAAGTATTTCTTTTCTTCAAATAATGTAAAATCTTCAATGGCAGCTTCACCTAATCCACAGGCTTTGTATATTCTCCAATAATTATTTATTAATTTATTTGCAATTAACTCATTTCTTATTTCTATTGCTTTTGTTATTTCATTTTTAGATTTGTAACATATTTCTAAATTAGAAAGTAAAATTTTATACTCATTTTTAGAGATATTAGTTCTATCTGGATAAGCTAATTTTAGAATAGTTAGTGCCTTTTCGTATTTAGATAAGTCTATTAATATAGTTGAATAATGAATAGCTATTCTAGTTTTTATATTTGTATCTGCAGCGTTTTGATATTCTTTTTCAAACAGTTTTTCCCATTCCTTTATTGGTAATACAATATATGGGTTGTATTTATTTTCTTCATGACCTAGCTTACGCCAAGTATTTATTAATTGATTAGCATATTCATTTGTTTGAGATTTGCTTGTTTCTAAGCCTAATTCATTTAATTTTTGATGAATAGCTATTTCATATTTTTGACTAGATACATCACTTGCAATAAATATGAGTAGTATGATATATAATAATTTCTTCATAATTGCTTGATTATTCATTTACTTTTTAATGTTTTATTAAACATTATTTTTCCAATGGCCAAGAATTAGAAAAAATTTTAACGGATTTATTATTCAATGTAAATAAGTGATAAACTTACTGCTTTTATTTTATAAACTATATTATTTTGATAGCATTCATAAACTATTCTATATAAATGAGGCGTGGGACTTATTGAAATAATTTCTATTAAAACATAAATTTGTAATAACATTTTACATAATGAAATATTTATTTAAATATAAAAAACATAATACAATTTTATGTATCATATTTTTTAATACAATTTTTTCTTCTATTAACTTATTTTCTCAATCAACTTCACCTGGAATATTTTTTCAAGCCATTGCTAGAGATAATTATACTAATCCTGCTAAGGATAGAACTATTTTTGTTCAGTCTTCAATTATTAAAGGTGCTGCATTGGGCAATAAAGTTTTTACTGAAATACATCTTAGTCATACAGATGAAACAGGAATTTTTAGTATCACTATCGGAAATGGGAAATGGATTGCTGGTATTGCACCCACTTTATCAAAAATAGATTGGTCGCAAGGGCCTTATTTTTTAAATATCCAAATTGCGATTACACCTATAGCGCCATCTATGGATTGGGATTATACTAAAGAATGGATAGACCTTGGTTCAACCCCATTTGGGACTGTTCCTTATGCTTTATATGCAGCTAACGCCATCCAGTCAGATGATAAGTTAAATATTTCAGATACTGCTAACATGCTTTCTAATTATATTAAATCAGTCGCTTTAAATAAAATCTCGAATTCCTTAGATAATAAATTAAATATTGCTGACACATTAAAAATGTTATTACCTTATAAGAAGAGATTCGATAGTTTAATTAATTTATACAATCTTAATGTGAATAACAATGATTCTATCTTATCTGATCTACATAAAAAAATTAATATTTCAGATAGTGCAACTATTTATATTACCCCTGCTCAATTGAAAGCTAACACTTTTGATATTACCCCTTTAAATACTTCTTTGTCTACTAAGTTTAATATAGCCGATACTTCTAGTATGTTGTCAAATAGATTTGCGAGAGATACTTCATATTTATCTAAGAGGATTGATTTAAAATTAAATATTGCTGATACGGCTAATATGTTGTCTGACAGATTCTCTCGTGATACAGTTTCAATATCTACTAGAATTAATAGGAAGATCAATATTTTGGATACTGCTTTAATGTTATCTAGTCGGTTTGCGCGTGATACTATTAGCTTGTCTGATCGTATTAATTTAAAATATAATGCTATAGATGCTATCTCTTTATCTGATAGAATTGATACCAAGATTAATAACGCTGATACCTTGTCTTTGTCAAGGAGAATAACTACAAAACTTACATCTAGTGATACAAGTTTAATGTTAACCAATAGATTAAATAAAGACACTGCTTTTCTATTGCAAAAAAGAGACACTATCACTTTATCAAACAGAATAAATTTTAAATTATCCTTTTCTGATACTAGTTCTATGTTAACTAGTCGCTTTGCGCGTGATACGATTAGCTTGTCAAATAGAATTAATTTAAAACTTAGTGCTGCTGATACCAGTGCAATGTTATCCAATCGAATTAACAAAGACACTTCTTTTCTTTTACAAAAAAGAGATACGGCAAGCTTGTCCACTAGAATTAATGCCAAGATGGATACCATTAATAAGTCTATTGATTTGTCCCTTACATCTGAACAAAATAATATAAAATTTCCAACAGCTTTGGCAGTAACAAACTACGTTACGCAAGTGGCAAACACTATTACTGCAGGGGGTGCTAGTCCAGCGACTGTTGTAGACTATGGCTTAATTAAATTAGCAGGAGATTTATCCAATACGCCTGCTTTGCCTTTAATTACTGCCAACGCTATTACTTCTTCCAAAATTTTGGATGGAACTATTGCTACTGCAGATTTAGCTGATGCAAGTATTACTAATATTAAATTAGCTGGAAGTATTGCAGCTGATAAATTATTGGGCAATATTCCTTCTTCTAAATTGGTTGGAACAGATATGGTAATTTTGGGAACTATCAATACGGGTACTTGGAGCGCAACTAGTATTGATATTGCACATGGTGGAACAGGTGCTTCATCTGCTGCCTCTGCAAGAGTGAATTTAGGACTTGTAATTGGTTCCGATGTATTGGCGTTTAGAACTTTTGGTTCAGCTGCAAATAATAATACATCAGATTTTGAAGTTCCAGTAAGTTTTTCTTCTCCCTTATCAAGATCCGTTAACACTATTTCATTACCTGCATCAACTTCTTCTGTAAATGGCTATTTGACAAGTACTGATTGGACAAATTTTAATAATAAACAAAGTTTGATAACTCCTTCCAATACTATTAATAAATATTGGAATGGGTATAAAGATTTTGTTTCTTTAAATACCGATTCCATTATAGAAGGAACCACAAATAAATTTTATTCTGATGCAAGGACCAGAAATGCATTTGCTTTAACTGTTACAAATAATAGTGGCGCATCCACTTATAGTGCTACCACTGGTATATTAAATGTGCCTACTTATACATTGGCTGGCTTAGGAGGTCAGTCGCAGTTAAATGGAACCGGATTGGTTAAGGCTACAGGTACGAGTATAAGTTATGATAATGCAACTTATTTAACAGGGAATCAGACTATTACTTTTAGTGGAGACATTACGGGATCTGGGACTACTTCAGTGACAACAACTGTTATTAATATTAATGGTCAAAAATTAGCTTCTTTAAGCACAGGGATTTTAAAAAATACAACTACCACTGGTGTACCTAGTATTGCAGTAGCCGGAACAGACTATGAAAATCCTTTGTTATTTTCAACACCACTTTCACGCGTAACTAATACCATTTCAATTCCAGTGGCAACTACTGCTACCAATGGTTATTTAAATAGTACCGATTGGAATACTTTTAACAATAAACAAACATTAATAACAGCTTCTAATACCACCAATAAATATTGGAATGGATACAAGTCATTCGTTTCCCTTACTACAGATTCGGTTGCTGAAGGCACTACTAATAAATTTTATACAGAAGCAAAAGCAAGAACTTCCATCAGCTTCGTAGCAGGGAGTGGTTCTTATAGTTCAACCACAGGCGTAATAACAATTCCCAACAATACCAATCAATTGACTAATGGTGCTGGTTTTCTCAGTACAATAACTAGTACTGATTTACCTTTGATTGACTTAACTACAAAAGTAACAGGAACATTGCCTGTAGCCAATGGAGGAACTGGATTGACTAGTATAGGTACAGGAGTTGCTAGTTTTTTAGCCACACCCACTAGTGCTAATTTAATAACAGCTATGTCTGATGAAACTGGTACAGGGGCATTGGTTTTTGCAAATACGCCCACTTTAATATCACCTGTATTAGGAGCTGCAACGGCTACTAGTATTGTTGCATCAGATTCTATTTCATCAAAAAGATATATTCTTAATACTCAACAAGTGGTTACTGCAGCGACCTCTATTAATTTTGATTTAAAGTTGTCTAACTTATTTCAGGTTACATTAACTTCTGCTACAGTTATAACATTTACAAATCCTTCCATTGGGACCTATCTAATTAAGTTTACACAGGATGGAACAGGGGGAAGAAAAGTTACTTTCCCTACTTTAAATTGGAAATGGGCAGGTGGTGTTTTGCCAAATTTAACAAGTACGGTTAATAAAACGGATATCGTTACTATTATTTATGATGGAACTACTTTTTATGGAACCATTGTAAAAAACTTTTAATGAAATATACTCTTATTATAATTGCCTTTTTTTTAATGATTCAAAATTCTTATGGGCAAATTGTACCACAAGGTTTTTTGGTAGGGCCAGAAATCGCAGCTGATTCTGTTATCATTGGTACACAAATTTGGAAAGTTAAAAATTTGGATGTTACAACTTATAATGATGCCACCAGTATTACCAATGTTACAGGAAATTTAACAAGTATTACAAGTGGTGCTTATTCTAATTATAATGAAGATGCTGCGAATGCGGTTACCTATGGAAAATTATACAATTGGTATGTTGCCTCTAGTGGAAAAGCTTGTCCAGTAGGTTGGAGGGTTCCTTCCGATGCGGATTGGATTATTTTAACCAATTATTTAGCAACCAATGGTGCTTCTTCTTCATCAACTGCAAGTACTTCAAATGCAAGTGTTGCTGGTGGGGTTGCAAAAGAAATAGGAACAACACATTGGACAACACCAAATACTAGTGCTTCTGATGCTTATGGCTTTACTGGTTTACCTGGTGGCTGGAAAGATGGGTCAACTTCAACTTACTTAGGATTGAGGGGGCAATTTTGGAGCTCTACAGATTATAGTGCTACTGTTACTGGTGCAGCAATTCGTTTTACTTTATACTATGATTCTAATGATTTAATTAGAGCCTCTGATCAGAAATATTTTGCTTTTTCAATACGATGTATAAAAAATTAAAAGTGATTATTATTTTTTCAAAATCGGCTTCAATACTTCAAGCTTTCCATCTATGTATTTTTCGTCAATAGTTAACCCTAAAATATGAGCTACTAAAGGGTATACATTTACGTTTTCAAAGCCATCAATGGTTAATCCTTTCTTAAAAGCTGGCCCCCATGCCATAAAACTTGCACGCATTTCGGTCATGTGATTGTCAAAACCATGTTTTCCTAAAGATGTTTTGCGAGGCGATAAATTAAAAACTTTTGGAAAATGAGGTGTTATAATTATATCTCCTAATCTATTATATCTATCGTCCGTAGTTTTATGATGCCAATAAGCAGGTGTTTCATCTAACTTATATACAGTAATGCTGGTGTCTTTTTTGAGTGCATTATAAGTGGATTCAATTTTAGTTTTGTCTTTCGCATATAAATGAAGTTGTGTATCACCCCATGGTATCGTAAAATAGGCTGTGTCTATACTACTTGGTAAAGGCTTTGTATTTTCATTATCTACTTTTGCCATTCCATGATCAGATACAAAAATGTAATTTATAGGTAGATGCAAACTTGCTAATGATTCTTGCAATGCGTTTATGCTACTATCTACAAATTGCACCGATTTTTTTACACGTAAATCATCTGGGCCAAAATTATGTGCATCATGATCAACGTCTGGAAAATAGAAAGTAATTAAGTGTGGACGATCTGCTTCTGGAAGGCTTAGCCAGTCTTTCACTGCTTTGATACGTGTCGCTATATCAATTTTTTCATTATAGATATAATAATAAGTAGGTCTAATGCCTTGGATGTCGGCCTCAGAAGCTACCCAATAAAAGCTTGCTGAAATCATTTTTTGTTTTTCAGCTAACACCCATAAAGGATTACCGCCATACCATTTTCCTTCTGCAACCATTTTTTTATTCCCCATATTATAAAAAGAGCCTGTAGAAACATCTATATAACTATTATCAACCAATCCATGATGTGAAGGATATAATCCTGTGGCAATACTATAATGATTAGGAAAAGTAACAGACGGGTAGGAAGGAATCATATATTTACCACGAACTCCTTGTGCAGAAAGCGCCGCTAATTTTTTTGCTTCGTATAATTCGGTAAAATCAGCTCTAAATCCGTCTGCAGAAATTAATATTACATAAGGTTTGCTTATTTGTTCAGCACTATTTTTTCTCCCGCTAATTTTTTGTTGAGCTGTGTCGCTTGTATATATTAATGGCGTATTAATATGCGAATTGTGTGTGGTATCTTGTGCAGTCGCGTTTATTAAAAAAACAAAACTGGCTAAGCATAAAAAGTGTTTTAACATAAAAATGAATTAATTAAAAAGACTTATTGTTTAATTTTTTTCTAGCAACAATACTTAATGGGATTGTAAGTAAGGCTACCAAAATGCCTCCAGCAACATCTAATGGGAAATGCTGTGCTAAATAAATACGAGAGAAGCTGCATACTAAAGTATACAGTAGCCCTATTGCAAAAACATATGTAGAAGGGAAGAAATAGGTAGTTACTATAAAAAGGGTAAATGCGGTGGCGGTATGGCCAGAAGGGAAGCTATTAAATGTGTGAATTTCAACTCCTGGTACGGTATGTATTAGAGAACTATCCATTCCGCTTGCCATTGGACGCATGGCGGTATCGAAAAGATAATTTTTGGCGAATTGGGTGAGTAGGGTAGAGAAAAGGAAATTGAGTAAAATAAATGAAATATCTTTTTTAAATAAGCCAACCATGACAATTAAATAGGGGATCCAAATCCATCCCTCTGCTAAATAGCTGCTGTATTCAAATAATTTATCTGCCATATAGCCTAAATTTCCATTTAAGCAAAGGAAAAGCTCCTTTTTACCCCAAAGCATGCTTACTATTAATAGCATAGCAGCTAGGCCAGAACTCAATAAAAGTGCGAAAGTATAGTGCTTTTTTTGCAAGGACCTATTTTTTACAAAATTACTAAATGTTTATTCTCAAGAGTCAACTAATTATTTAAAGCGTTGTTATAACTTTACGTCCAATCAATGCCTAAAATAAAAGAATATATAACCGTCGTAGGTGCCAGGGAGCACAACCTCAAAAACTTTGATATTGTTATTCCCAAAAACGAATTAGTGGTTTTTACAGGGGTAAGTGGCAGTGGAAAGTCTTCTTTGGCTTTTGATACCCTTTATAATGAGGGACAAAGGCGCTATATGGAGAGTTTTAGTGCCTATGCTAGACAGTTTATGGGAGAAATGGAACGCCCGGATGTGGACCAAATAACGGGCCTGTCTCCGGTAATAGCCATTGAACAAAAAACGACCAATAAAAATCCTAGGTCTACTGTTGGAACTGTTACCGAATTATATGATTTTCTAAGATTATTATATGCCCGTATTGGAAAAGCGTATAGCTATAATACCGGCAAGCCCATGGTGAAATTTTCAGAAGCCGAAATCATTCAAAATATAGCGTCTCAATTCAAAGACAAAAAAATAAATTTATTAGCGCCGGTGGTTCGTGGTCGAAAAGGGCACTATCGTGAATTATTTGAAGAAATTAGAAAAAAGGGCTTTGTGAAAGCAAGAGTGGATGGGGAGATTATTGAACTAAAGCCTAAATATCAAGTAGACCGTTATAAAATTCATGACATAGAAATAGTAGTAGACCGTTTGCCAGTAACTGATGCTATGAAAGTGAGATTGGGAGAAAGTGTTTCCCAATGTTTAAAAATTGGAAAGGATTTACTTTTTGTTTTAGAAGAGGGAAAAACTAAAATTGTACAATATTCAAAACAATTGATGTGTGAATCCACTGGATTAAGTTATGAAGAACCTTCGCCCAATAGCTTTTCTTTTAACTCTCCTTATGGTGCCTGCCCTAATTGTAAAGGTTTAGGGAATGTGTATGCTATTGATATGAGTTTATTATTACAGGATCATTCTTTAAGTGTTAATGAAGGAGCTATTCATCCGTTAGGGGAGGCTAGAGAAGCAAGTGTATTTAATCAAATAAAATTATTCGCCAGAAAACATAAAATAAATTTAGATAAAGCTATTTCCGAATTAAGCAAGGATCAGTTGGATTTAATATTATTTGGCGATAAAAATATTTCTTCTACTTTAGAGATGGATTTAAATGATGAAAACATTCCTAATGAATATACGGGAAGCTATGAAGGGATAGTGCCCATGATGAAGCGCTGGTTTACTTCTTCACAAAGTACCGATCATTTAAAGTCCTGGGTGGAAAGCTATATGGAATTAAATACCTGCCCGGTTTGTGAAGGGGCAAGGTTGCGAAAAGAAAGTTTATGGTTTAAAGTGCATGAAAAAAATATAGCAAGTTTAAACGACATGCATTTAGATGCATTACAAGACTGGTTTAAAAAAATACCTGCACAATTAGATAAAAAAGATACCCAAATAGCTGCAGGAATTTTAAAAGAAATTGATGATCGTATTTCTTTTTTAATGAATGTAGGTTTGTCTTATTTGTCATTAAGTAGACCTTCTAAATCTTTAAGTGGAGGAGAATCGCAAAGAATTCGTTTGGCAACACAGATTGGATCTCAATTGCAAGGCATTACGTATATATTAGATGAGCCTTCTATTGGATTGCATCAAAGAGACAATCAACGATTAATTACCGCATTAAAACAATTAAGGGATATTGGCAATACGGTTTTAGTAGTAGAGCATGATAAAGATATTATGTTGGCTGCCGATTATATAGTGGATATTGGGCCTAAAGCGGGTATTCATGGTGGACATATTGTTGCTCAAGGAACGCCACAAGAAATTTTGAAATTAAAATCAGACACGGCTTTATTTTTAGCAGGCAAGAAAAAAATTGAAATACCCACGGAAAGAAGAAAGGGTAATGGGAAATCGATTAGTATCAAAGGCGCTACTGGAAATACTTTACAAAAAGTAAATTGTGAATTCCCGTTAGGTACTTTTACGGTAGTTACAGGAGTGAGTGGAAGCGGAAAGTCTACTTTAATAAATGAAACTTTATATCCAATTTTATCTCAGTTCTGCTATCATAGTAAAACAAAACCCATGCCTTATCAGAAGGTGGATGGCATAGAGCAAATTGATAAAGTAATTGAAATTGATCAATCACCGATTGGTAGAACGCCGAGAAGTAATCCAGCCACTTATTGTGGATTCTTTACTGACATTAGAACTTTATTTGCATCGGTACCTGAAGCTAAAATAAGAGGGTATCAAGCAGGTCGTTTTTCTTTTAATGTAAAAAGTGGACGTTGCGAAGTGTGTGAAGGGGGTGGAATGCGGGTGATAGAAATGAATTTTTTACCCGATGTATATGTCCATTGTGAAAAATGTGGAGGTAAAAGATATAATAGAGAAACATTGGAAATTAGGTATAAGGGAAAATCAATTAGCGATGTTTTAAACATGACTGTTGAAGAGGCTTGTGAATTTTTTCAAGCGGTACCTTTTATCTATAGAAAATTAAAAGTATTATTAGAAGTGGGGTTGGGATATATAACTTTAGGACAATCGGCTGTTACTTTAAGTGGAGGAGAAGCACAACGCGTAAAACTAGCTACTGAATTGGGCAAAAAAGATACAGGTAAAACTTTTTACATTTTAGATGAGCCTACAACTGGTTTACATTTTCAAGATATACAATTATTAATAGGCGTATTAAATAGATTGGTTGATAGAGGGAATACGGTTTTGGTGATTGAGCATAATATGGATGTCATTAAAGTAGCAGATCACATTATCGACTTAGGTCCTGAAGGAGGAAGTGGAGGGGGGTTGATTCAATTTACAGGTACTCCAGAAGAGATGATAAAAAAATCAAAAACACATACTGCGAAATTTTTGGCCCTTGAAATGAAATAAGTGTAATGGTATAGTTGCCAAAAAGATAAGCTATGTATTAAATAAAAGTTTTAGTTAACAATCACTTTCTATTTTCTGATCATGGGTATATGATCGATATCGTCTTCTAAGTATACATCGCCGGCTTGTTCGAATCCTTGTTCGGAATAAAACTTCTTCAAATATAATTGAGCGCCAATTTTAATAGGGCCTTTTCCAAATAATCTTTCACATTCTTGAAGGGAGTATTGCATTAATTCTTTACCTATTCCTTTGCCCCTATAGGCAGGAGAACTTACCACACGGCCAATGCTTTGGTAACCTTCATACATGATATCTTTTTCAAACAACCTAGTTGTGGCTACTAAATCTTCACCCATCCAGCCTAAAGTGTGATAGGCTTTTTGATCATTATTATCTGTATCTAAAAAAACACAATTTTGTTCCACTACAAATACTTCACTTCTTAAACGAAGCATGGCATATAGCTCGTCTGTTGTAAGGTCTTTAAATGTTTTTGTGACCCATTTAATACTTGAATTGCTTTGCATAGACCCAAATTTAGTAATAAAACAAACTCTTTTGCAATTGTAGTAGGCAATCCCAAGTTTATTTTGCATTTTTGGTAAAATTTTTCCTTCTTATGTCAAAAAAAGTGGCCATTATTGGTGCAGGACCTGCTGGTTTAACGGCCGCTTATTTATTAGGGAAAGCCAATCAGGAGGTGACTGTTTTTGAAAAAGATCCTGTATATGTGGGTGGAATATCCAGGACGGAAACTTATAAAGGGTATCATTTCGATATTGGAGGACACCGCTTTTTTTCAAAATCAAAAGAAGTAGAGGATTTTTGGACAGAAATTTTAGCAAATGATTTATTAGAGCGTCCTCGTAGTTCAAGAATTTTTTATAACAAAAACTTTTTCTCTTATCCTTTAGCTGCATTTGAAGCATTATTTAAATTAGGAATTTTAGAAAGTTTTTTATGTGTAATGAGTTATTTGAATGCAAAATTATTTCCAGTAAAAAATCCATTGAATTTTGAGGATTGGGTAACCAATCAATTTGGAAAAAGGCTATTTAATATATTTTTTAAAACCTATACTGAAAAAGTATGGGGTATACCTTGTAAGGAAATATCTGCAGATTGGGCTGCGCAACGTATTAAAGGATTGTCATTAAGTAGTGCTGTTTGGAATGCACTTTTTAAGCCAAGCGGTAAGAAAAGTAAAGGCGAAGTAATAAAAACATTGATTGATTCATTTCGTTATC
>Ga0209190_1002930_pt1 | contig 11367 bp, 20 predicted proteins | sample M_140205_XF_Meta_FD_187315 | JGI IMG/M metagenome (GOLD analysis project Ga0209190, IMG submission 187315) | Freshwater microbial communities from Lake Montjoie, Canada to study carbon cycling - M_140205_XF_MetaG (SPAdes) (version 2) | ecosystem: Environmental > Aquatic > Freshwater > Lake... | reverse complement strand
CAGTCATGCGTGTGAGAAGTGGCGCAGTTGGTTATGTAAGACAACAACAGGAACTTGGTCATCAACTCAATACAACTATTAATGATTGGTTTGAAGATTGTGGAAGTAAGTCGTATGATGAGATTAAACAGACATATCTTTAACATTAAATATAAAAGGAAACTATATGAATGATTTTATGAGTTTTTTGCCATTACTTTTTATGACGGCTTTCTTTTTCTTTATCAATATGTGGATTGGAAAGCGTTGTAAAGTTTGGACAACATCTGTAATAATTCTTTCGTTGATACCTTTCATAAATTACTTTGGAACTTTATTAGTTTTTATTAAAGCTATTGAATCTTTATCTAAGCGAATTGAAGATCTAGAAAAAAATAAAACTAACTGAAAAATTAATCTATGAAAACTATAATCTGTTTATCAGTTATTTGTTTAGCTCTTGTTGGTTGTGCTCCATCAAAACAAAAACTCGCATCAATGAGTGAATATGAATTATGCGATTGGATTTATCAATTTCAAAGATCTGCTCAGCCTGAATATCAAAGATACTATTGGGAAGAACTTCGTAATCGTAATGTAAGTAACTGTAATCAACATGAAAGACAAATACGAGAAGTTCATGCTGCTCGTCATCAAAATATGATGAATTTATTTAATGCTATGGCTATTGGAGTAGGCGTAAGTGAATCAAGAACACCCTACAATCAAAACAATAATTCAACTACAAACAATTACTATGTTGCTCCACAACCACTACCGCCTGTAATCATTACACCGCCCAATACGATACCTAAAAAATAAATGAAAAAACTTCTATTTGTTCTTTTGTTGTCAATCAGTTCAGTTGTTCATGCTAATTGGACTTTTATTTATTCAGGAAATGATGAATCTAAATACTTTATTGACAACACATCTATTTCACAAGTAAATAATCTCAAAAGAGTATGGGTTAAAATTGAATACTCATTAAATTCAGAAATGGGAAAAAGAGGATTTCTATCTGCTCGGGTTTATCGTGAATTTGATTGTCGTGAAAAAAAAGTTCGTAATCTATCACTAACAATTTTTTCTCAATCAGATTTATATGGTGAATCAGAATCAAGTAATAAAATTTCAGATTGGTCGTTTATAGGACCCAATACAACCGCGGAATTAAGTTTAGTAGTTGTCTGTAAAAATAAGTGAAACTGCTACTCTATTCATTCATTATTTTTTTACTCTCAGCCTGTTCTAATGAAGAACAGAGATTTGTATGCGTAAACAAAAGTTTATTAGATAGTTCAGATGGTTTGATAATTAAAAACAAGGAAGCAACTTTTGGTTATTTTAAGATGAAGTTATGTGAAACTATTGGCACAAAAGTAATTTATTCAGTAAATTGTTTAGCGAAAGATAAGTATATATCTTTGGAATTAGATACTTTAAGTAATGACGCAGTTAAATTTGTGCCAATTTTTACTAAAGGTACTGATTTTATTTTTTATAAATGTGAAAAAATAAATTAGAACTAGAGTCCCGCAATTGAAAAGTCAAATACGCTAACAAGCCTGATAGATTAAAGACAGTCATGCGTGTGAGAAGTGGCGCAGTTGGTTATGTAAGACAACAACAGGAACTTGGTCATCAACTCAATACAACTATTAATGATTGGTTTGAAGATTGTGGAAGTAAGTCGTATGATGAGATTAAGACAAAATATTTGAAAGATTAAAATGACTTTTTTTCAAACTTATAAAAGATACATCATTGGTTCAATTATTGATTTAGTTTTAGCCATCATACTTGTCTATATGTTTAGAAGTTCATACTCTGAAGATAGTTTTATAAGTGATGTAGTTTTATATTTTATTGTTATTGCAGTAATTACAATTATTCTAGGTATAAAAAATGGTTTAGTTTCATATCTTCTTGTTTTGTTTGTTGGTGAAGATGATATTAATTTAATCATAAAAGGATTAGTTGAAAACAATTTACCAAAACCTTCTGTTTTTTTTGATATAGACCCAGAAGATTATTTCAGGCATATTGTAAACAATGAAACTCAATCTGCTAACGCAAGGATGTTTGCAATATCAGCTGTAACAATGTATTCATCACTTAGAAGTTACTCAAAGTTTGTAAATTTATATTTGTATTCAAAGACGATGAAGGAAGCTTTACGAAGATATTTCAAACATGAAATTATGTGAAAGCAGTGGAACAAAAGATATTTACTCAACAGATTGTTCAGCAAGAAATAAATATTTAACTTTCTTATTTGATAAAGTTACTTATGAGGTAAATACAATTTCGCCTGCTTCTAGTGATAGTAGATATGTTTCTAATTTTACTTTTTATAAATGTGAAAAAAAATAAATTAGAACGAGAGTCCCGCAATTGAAAAGTCAAATTCGCTAATCACAATAAACAATCTTTTTAGATTTATCTAATACATCTAAGGAATCCGTTATTTACTGTATGGAAGTTCATTTCGCCAACACTAAAACAACAAGTTCTTTTTTCTTCAACTCTTTTTTAATCTGTTTATTCAAATCAGCAAGATAAGTGTTTACGGCTACATCTTTCATATCTGAGCGTAAATCACTACTTATAAGAGCTTCTTTGCGTAATTGGGCTAGTTTAATTTCATTCATCTAACTCTGCTTGAACTCGTTCTTGTAATTTCAATAAGCGTTTCTTGTAATCAAACCCTAAAGTTGCGTTCTTTTTAATGCCTTGGCTATATAAATCATTTAAGTAATTTTGGCCATAATCATCATACTGTTCGCTTGTCAAATCAATTACTTGTTCATTATCTTTACGCTTACAGAACCAATGATAGAAAGTACCACGACCATGAACATCAATTAAATGGGTATCTTCTACATGGAACAGGTCTAAATCTTGTTGAAAGATACGCCAGAGAAGCCCATTAGCATGATGACAATGCCCGAATGTAGGGCTAATTTCATTTTGCTTTCTATATTTTTTAGGGAGCAAATCAGGTGTCAAATGTTTCTTAATTAATTTGCTTACTTTTGATAGATTACTTTTCGTGAAGTTCATATATCTGGGCTCGTTAGTCATTTCACTAATAGTATCTTGAAAAATCTTATCAAACTCGTTAACAAGTTTTATTGGTTTCTTTTCTACTTTTGGAAACAGGTACAAATAAATCTCTGAGCCTTTATTACTAGCAATCGTTTGAAAAGCGGTCTCAACAATATGCGTTACAAATTTAGTTAACTGAAAATGATTATTAGGGTTATTCTGATATTCGGACAATTTGATTCTGTAAGAGTATGGACAGATTCTTTCTAGGGCTTCAATCTCTTTTGGCAAGGAATTATTTTTCATTCAGTAATGGGCTTTCTATTGATGCTAGACCTAAAAGTTTTACTTTGTGATTTTGTCTTTGATGTTGAATCGCCCATTGAACAAATTCAGTTACGGCTTCTTTGACATCTTTTTCTTTCATGTTGATAAGCTCAAAGACAAAACTATCTATTTGGGTATCAACATCATTGTTTGCGTTGAACGAATTGAAACGCTTAATCATTGTGTGACCCAAAATCTATTTCTTGAATAATTAGGGCACTCTCGTCTCAAAACTGTTCGTAGAAATGTTGATAATTTCAACTGGTTTTCTTGTGACAGATTGGCATAACTTTGTTTCTCTGCTCTCGTCAGCCTGATTCTTACTTCGTCTTCTAATTTTTCTAGTGTTTGCGTCATTGTTAGTTCTCTTTCATTGGTCTTCAATGTAGTTATTTATGCTCTATGACCAAAAGTCATCACATCATGTTTATATTTGCCATACTTCTTGCCAGCGTAAGTAACGATATATTCATCTCTATGAGTGAACTTCAAAGATTGAATCTGTTTGAAGCTCGTTAACATATGTTCTTGTTTTTGGGTAAGAACATCATTTAGTAATGGCTCAATTCTTGGCATTACACTTTTATCAACGCTTAATACCGCATGATGATGAATAGAAGCCGTCTTTCTATCGTCATAGTGTTCATCAATAAACACTTTAGTAGTTGGCTGAAAAGAAGCAATATTGGACTTTGAGTAATACTTAGTGTTTAACAAATATGGCAATAAGCGAGAACAATACCAGTTAGCAAATATCTTATTGACACCACTCACAGTCAATCTCTCAGGCTCTTTCAATCTGTTATAGACAACCGTTAAATGAATAATCTCATTACCTGTATCTTTTAATTTCTTAAACTCATGTATCAATCCCGCAATATCTTCATAGTTCTGTTCTCTAGCCGTAATCTTCATATCTCAATATTCATTCTCTCTATTACCCTCTCAATCTCTAATAACATCTTCTTTTCAGCAATACTTAAAGCCTTACGAAGATGTAAGAAAAATCTTTTTTCACACTGCAATAACAGGCGAAATCAACGAATACTTGTTCGTAATCTTATTTAGTATTTTTTGGTCTACAAAAGTAAACAATTAGGGCGATGATTCAAATTAATTGAATCTTTGCCTTCTTCATCAGCACGATTAAGCCTGTTTTTACACAGTCAGTTGTTACCGCCTACATTGGGCAACAACGATTTATTATTATTGTTATCTTGGCTAACGAACAATTACTCTGTAATCATTCATTGCGTATTACTATATGACCACTATAACTTTTTAAGAATTACCCGTCAATATCAAACAGGCGAATGTGAACAAAGTTTGCCTGTAAGTAAATAGGCGAATATGAGTTAGGCTAAATCTATGAACACTCGTCAAAAACGAAATGAAATACCCGATATTGAAGTATTAGAGGGCGAGGAAGAATGGGTAATGAAAGTGATTGATTTGCCAAATACTGATTCTGAGGTAGTAATCTCTAAAACAAGCCCTAAGAACTTGTCCCTGGAATCTGATGACTGACTATTTACTGGCTCTGTAAAACATCGTAGGTAATGCTTTTAACGATTGCGGTAATGATTACAGGGCTGTTTTCTAAGCTTTATTCTCATATCTCACTGGAAGGCAGTAATCTCTGTTACCCGATACAGTAATTTGAATGATGCCAATACGAATAGATTCGGGCAACAAAGAGTTTGGCAGGTAAAACAACGAATGATAGAATTTCATTACCCACTTATTTGAGGTAATTAAATGCGCCCATCTGAAAAACAACGCCTTCTGAAAATAGCTATTGCGAAAGAAACTCTCAGAAAAGTGAAATCGGGTGAGCCCTTAAACAACATCTCGGCTAAACAAGTGATATCTCATTATGACGGCAGTATTGTTGATGTAAGTGATACAGGTAAAGTAGTCAATATTGAGAATTTAGGGGCAACGAATGTAGCTCGTGCGGTAGATGACATTGTGATTACTTGGCGAAAAACAGCAGAATCATTCATTGAAACTGCTCTCTTACTGAAGCGATACAAAAGTTATTCAAACTGGCGTGACATAGAAAAAGAACTTGAAAAAGTAATACCTATGTCGTCAATCAAATATCTGTTGGCGATTAGTAGTAACTCTGTTTTGACTAATAAGCGATACACAGAAAAACTGCCTCAGGAATTAATGAAGATTTACAGGCTCTCAATGATTGATGAATCTACTCTGGAAACAAAGTTGAAGCGTAACGAAGTCACGCCCGCAATCAACGCATCTGTAATTAAGAATTGGACTAAAACAGAACCAAGACGAGTTGAACACTTAGTTAGAAAATCAAAGGTGGCCGTATCTATGACTCTTACACTAAAAATAACTATACCCATAGAGAACTATAAATCTAACGCTAAGAAAATTAAGAATGATGTGAAGTCAATGTATGAGGGCGAGGACTACGATGTTGTTCTTGATGAAAAGATTAAGGCTAATTACTAAAGGCAAAATATGAAAAATATTTTTAGATATTTGTTTAGTTTTACTGGAAATATTAGTCGCAAACAATATATCGTGCCATTCATTATTTTCACGCTTACTTTTATAGTTTTTAATTATCGTATTCGTATAGACGACAACATAGTTCTTATTTCTACTTTTTTTCTACTAATACTCGTTTCATTCTTGTCATTTACTACAAGAAGATTAAGAGATATAAATCGTAGCTATATTTGGATGTTAAGTGTATTAATTACCCCTGTGTTCATGTTCGTATGTCTTGTTTTATGTTTTATACAAAGTAAAAAAGTGTCAACTGAATAAAGGCAAATTATGAAAATGACTTTCAAAGAGATGGTAAGTGGCGAGGAATATCAGAAACACGCTACAGATTTTTGTAAAGCTCTAATTTTTCTTTCAGTCATTACTTCAATTATTAATTATATTTTTAGTGTAGATGTTGGTATATTTTTCATTATTATATTTTTTGTTGTTTGGTCAACATTTGGAGTCAGCATCTTGATTGGAATGCCACTTTACTTATTAAGTATTTTGGCTGTTGTTCAAATGTCGCCTCATACAGAATGGCCAAGTGGAAGACCGAACTCAACGATTGGTAAGTTCTGGAAGTTTATTCAATCATTAACTCACTTCGTTGGTTACGGACTTTCAATATATTCAACTTATTTTCTCATTCATTACTTTAAGTAATTGAAACTGAATCAATACTTGGCTAAACAATTCATTGATGGCGAAGCGACAGTAATTCGTAACAACACTACTTTAATAAGCGATGGCGAGATTAAGTTAATTAGCTTATTGAATAAGAGATATTTAATTGGTGAGTATTTCGTTCTTCACAAGAATGATGTTTACATTTTAGGTACAGAAGAATTTAATGATTTCTTTATTCACCAACGAATAACTAATCACGCTAAGGCCAAGATTTACAGAAAGAATGAGAGTTTTATCTGCCAAACAAGTCAAATTAAAGTGTTAGTCAATACTCTGGAAGCTAAAATAAGACGCCCTACTCTCTTGTCTTTTAACTGTTCATCTGTTCTAGTGAATAACATAAAGAAGTTCATATCGTCATCAACACACACTCTCATCACTACTCTTGGCGATGAACTTGTAATTGGGTGTTTAGATTTACGAGAGCCTGACAAACAATACGAACTATTACACACACGAGTTAAAACGAGTTATTCATTTGAGAAACTGTTCAATACATCTACTCTTTTGAAGATACTGGTACAAGATGATTACTTAGTATCAATAACCAATGGCGACTTTCTCGCATTGGAGGCTATAAAAAATCAACATACTGTTTACTTACAAGAACAGAATATTGATTAAAAAATGCCAGCGATAGGAATTGAACCTACGACCTTCTCATTACGAATGAGTTGCACTACCCCTGTGCTACGCTGGCGAACTTTTATTTTAACTCTTTCTTCTTTTAGTCATCGCATCTTTTATTTTGGGATTCTTTTGCGATTGTAATTTTTCAACATTCATCTCAGGGCTTAAATACTTGAGATAGAAACGAGATAACATTTCATTACTTGTTCTAGCGTTCTTAGACAAAGTAAGTAAATCTAAATTATCAGCCTCTAACATTCTGAATGTAATGGCTGTATGTCGTAATGAATACAAAACTCTATCTTTTTCATTAGTATCTTTTTTCAGATTTGTTATTTCAAGCAATAAATCAAACTGTCTTTGTAATTGTCTAAGAGCATATGTTCTATTGTCATAACTTGGCATAAAAACATACCCGTCAGATTTATATTCTTTATTTTTCTTTTGGCGTGTAACAATATTTTTATACACTTCTACTGCTTGTTCTAGTGTTATCACTGGTTGTGAATGGCTCTTTGTTCGTGGGTGTGTCAATCTAAGGTAAAGATTATTGTTTTGATTAACAATCGCTACATGAGAATGTCGCATCACTTTAATATCTGTTGGACGAATGAAAGAATTAGTCATAAAAATAATTAAGTCATATAACTCTTGGCTAAGTTCTACATTACGAATCAATTTGCCAGTTTTATCTGAAACGATTGTTTTTTTATACCCAATACGATTACGAAGTGTTGAATGTAATTTCGTATATTCAGATTTGTTGAAGCCTGTTCTTGGTTCATCAATCGTTTTGAATGATGGAAATACGGGTAACGATTGAATAACGCCTAGTTTTGCGCCATGCTTGAATATCTGTTTAAGATGCGACAAATGAAGTTTTAATGTATTTGTGTGAAGCCTGTTTTCTTCATTTGATTGGCGTTTGTCATTTACATATTTGAAATATTGGGACAAGATTGAATAATCAATTTCGTTTAACTGATATTTCTTGAAGAACGGTATTAAATCATTCGTCAATCTATATCTATCGTTCTTCGTTTTACTGTCGCTTATTTGCTCTTCAACAACTCGTCTTTCATTTTCTGATTGTAATTTTTCGGCAATTACGACAAAGCCCGAGGACTTTGTAATTGATTCATTGTTAATTGATTTTTGTTGAAGCTCCAAATAAATTCGTATCGCTTCTTTTTCTGCCTGTCTTTTATCTTCTGTGTTTGTGCTACGCCTTACTTGTTTACGATTGATATATGCCCTCATATACCAGAACTTACTCATTTTCATTTGATAAATCGTGAGTGTGCCAAAACTCTTAATCTTTGTTAATGAAGATTTAATTGGCCTTGAAAGTTCAGTAATTGAGAGTTTTTGTTTTGGTTGGCGTATCAAACTGACCCGCAATCTATTTAATTAAATTATTGAAATAGTATCAAAATTTATGTAACAAAATAATATTACATAAAAATAATCGCAACTCATTGTAATCATTGAGGAAAGTTATTTCATATTACAAAAAACTTCACTTTACGAATGCGTAGTTTTTGACTAAAATGCTAATAGAATCAGTTATTTGAGAATTATTATGTAATATCTTATGTAATAAAAAGTAATTTAATTCTATATGAAAGGTACAAAAAAATGGACAAAATTAAAGTAGGCATCTTCATGCGGTGTTCAACAAATCTTCAGGACATCAATTCTCAAAAACAAGCACTACAAGATTACTGTAATAAAAATAACTATGAAGTATGCGGTATTTACGAAGATGTGGGGGTTCGTGGCAAAGCATCTGTGAAGCCCATGCGAGATTTAATGATTGATGATGTTCGTAAGGGCAAGATAAACAAAATCGTTGTGTTCTCAATCTGTCGGTTATCTCGTAGTGTCAGCGACTTAATTCAATTCTTAGAAACAATCAGCCAACTCAATTGTTCGTTATTTGTTCTAACGCAGAATCTTGATACAGATACGCCATTTGGCAAAACAATCTTTTATTTCGTATCTATCTTCTCGGACTTTGAAAATCAATTACAACGAAATCGTATCAAGGCAGGTCTGGAAGCTCGTAAGAAACAAGGATTATCTGTTGGTCGTAAGTCGTCAAGAACTCAGGGTATGAACGAAGCGATAAAAATAATGATTGAGAAGGGCGTAGGCGTAAGAGAAACAATGCGTAAGTTACAGATAGGCACGAAATACTATTACGAGGTGGCCAAATCAATGAATAGTGGGTCAAATTATGCGAACTAAATCATTGATTGTCATTACATCTATCTTCATTACTGCTTGTTCTTCATCGCCTAAATTAGTCAACTACAACTCTGTTGAAAAACTTGATAGACAAGAATTAATTAATGGCATCAATGACTGTCGTGATAATGATTTGAAACCCAATGTTTCGTATACAGTCGTGCGATTACAGAATTCTTCAAAGATACTCGTGCCTGTTGATGTGTTCTGTCAGCCAATTCGTAAATGATTCAATCGTTATTACTTATTGGCATCAGTTGTTTAGTTCTATATCTGTTGTTTGTATTTTTTAAGTTCTTCATTCTGATTGGCTTCGTAGTTTTATTTTTCGCACTTCTGAATAACAACAACGATACGCCTGACAGTAATCAATCGCCAACAATCAATACTTCTGTTCTATCGCCTGTTCTATTGCCCACAGTATTGAATGAGGAACAGGCGTTCTATCTTGACTGTGTAGAGTTAACTGAACGCCCTGATATCTGTAAAGAGTTAATGAACTAAAGAATCTAGTTCAAAAGGTGGCCATAAAGTCATTAGAACTGTTTCTGTAACTGTTTTCTAAGTGCGGTAATATCGTTGTATCATTTTCTGAACAAATCTCGTAGGCATCGTTTATGCGTGTTGGTCAAATTGAGAAATATCAATCGTGGGCTAAATCTAAGAACATCGCCAAAAAAAGCGTTGTTACATCTGCGAGGTTAGACAGACAGTTAAAACGCAAAGTCGTTAAAGAATTGACTCTAATGAAAGAAATGTCTGTCGCAGAGTTCAATCTCTATCAAAAATATGCTGAAATTAATGAGATTCTGCCTACATTAGATAAATCTGAGATTAAAGAAGTTAAATCGCTTCTTTACTCGGCTAAATCTTATGATGATATTTACGCAATAGAACCTGAAATCATCTTTGTCAAAGAATCGTTTGGCGTGCCAATCACTAATATCTTTGGTGAAAAATCAATTAAACAAATTAGTTATGACAATAGGCTCGTGAGGCATTGGCAGATTCTAAGAACTTTTGTGTCATCAATAAAGAACGAAGGATCATTAGGTCGTGCGATTCGTTTTTTAGTCAAAGATAAACATACTCAAAAATATATTGGTATCTTATGTCTTAGCTCTTCACTCGCTACAGTCAAATGTTTGAATGATGAGATTGGTTGGAATCTCAAAGATGAATTCAAAATTGGAAGTCGTATGGGTCATATGGCGAATATTCAAACTTGTATTGGCGTAGGCAGTTCATCATCGCAATTTTTGTTTGGTAAATTACTTGCGTTATTGGCTCTAAGTGATGAAGTGTCTAAAGTATGGAAAGAAGTGTATGGGGAAACTTGTGTAGAAATTCATACTACTGCGATAGATGGTTCTAAATCGCTCACACAATATGACAATTTGTTGCCTTACTTCACGAATCGTTTAGGGCTTACTGCGGGTTCAACATCTCTCAAACTCAAAAATGATTTGTATTGGAAAGTGGTTGATTGGATGTTTAAGAGATACCCATTTCAGTTCTTTCGTTACAACATAGATGTAAATGAACAATCGCCATCGCCTTACATACGAGATAAGAAGAATAGGCTTCTTGTGGAAGCGTATAGAAAACTAGGCATTAAAAATTCAGAGTTCACATCTTTACATCGTAGGGCGGTCTATCATTCGTATCTCTACACTAACTCACAAGAGTTTCTTCTAGGCAAAATATCTGAATCAGAGTTGATAAAGAGATTTGATAATTCTGTATCAGCGTTAACAGAGCGTTGGCGATACGATGAGTTTGGCAAGTCAAATGAACCGCCTGAATATCTAAAACTCAAATACGCTAACAAGCCTGATAGATTAAAGACAGTCATGCGTGTGAGAAGTGGCGCAGTTGGTTATGTAAGACAACAACAGGAACTTGGTCATCAACTCA
>Ga0209190_1002927_pt1 | contig 11381 bp, 8 predicted proteins | sample M_140205_XF_Meta_FD_187315 | JGI IMG/M metagenome (GOLD analysis project Ga0209190, IMG submission 187315) | Freshwater microbial communities from Lake Montjoie, Canada to study carbon cycling - M_140205_XF_MetaG (SPAdes) (version 2) | ecosystem: Environmental > Aquatic > Freshwater > Lake... | reverse complement strand
CTTTGCAATTTGAATCCACCAGAGTGAACGCGGCAGAGTAAGACTGCCAAATCAGTTTGCTACGCACGTAGACGCCGGCATGGAAGGGCTTCGGGACCGGGGTTCAATTCCCCGCGCCTCCACTAAAGACCACTTTACGATTCGTCGTAAAGTGGTCTTTTTTATTGGATTTACGGCTTTTTCCTTGCATTTGTAATCCCCATAAAGTCTCATAGGTCCAATTAGGGGGCCAATTAGGTTGGAGTTTGGGGCCAATTAGGCCCCATTGGCTCACTTCGGCAACGATGGGAAATGACATTGAAAACAAATAAAATTACTAGGTCGCATGACCGCCAAAAGAAAACCTCCAAACGAGATCCCAAGGGCGAGCGCTACCATCTACAAGGGGTTCGCTGGCGTTTCTCTAAAGACTTAGGGTTGGGCGAAATTGAGGTACGGATTAGTAGACTAAAAGCACTTTGGGCCGATCAAGAGAAGTTTTGCCAAAGCGGAGTGTTTCTGGACCTAAGCGCTGCTCCACATCGTGATGACCTTTGCCTAGATGACGCAGTGGCTCTCGTCCAAACGAGTGGCAAAACCGTTGTACCGGGGGATTTTTGTCAGAATGCGGAATACTGGAAAGGTCCGGATAAGATTGACCAACGGAATTCCGGGCCAGGGCCGGGCCAATCTTGGTTGCAGTGGAGCGTTAAGCGTAAAGGGATTGTCTGCATTCCACTCGAAGCCACTTGGTCACCGCTTTCGCGATGGATTGCTGATCAGATGAAGCTCGGGATCCAGCCAGTGCGTTTGCCGCCTTGGTTAGAGCTAATCGAATCAATCTGTCGGCAAGGAAAGATCGAATATCGGTTTCGTGGCCTTGCAGAAATCTTGACGAGGCCAGCCGAAGCCCAGCCAACGAGAACAGAGCAACTTGACGCTAAGGACGCAATGTCCCTGCTTCGGAGTTTGATGCAGGTGTTTCCGTCGGTGCCCTGGGCAATGCATGAGCACCAAATAGAAAATGTGGTCCGCTTCCACGATGAGCGCGCAAGAAATGATCTTGAGTTGATCCGTGAAATCAACCCTGACAACCCTTCAGTGGGTCATCTGTCGCTGGCAATGGTAGGTGTTCGTGGCACTCTTCATGGTGCATTCCGCAGTTATTTGAAGAAGCGGACTGCGGACTTCACCACGCACGGTGCGTTCGATGGCAGTGGTCACCACATGCTTGGCCTTGTAGAGAATTTTTTGAAGCGCCTTCCGGATGAGCCACTTACACTGCTTGGTTTTGCGGAAAGTCAGCAACTGTACGATTTTTGGCGAAATCGTCCTTTGAATACAAGGACGCAGGAACCGCTCTCCGCAAAACACTGCACCAGCCACATGGGAGAATTGGATCGCTTCTTTAAATGGCTGCACAAGGCTTCGGAATTTAAGTGGAAGCGTCCAGACGACTTTGAACTTATAGACCGTAAAGTGAAGCGGATCGATTCGGACCGGCGGTCGATCAATAACATTGAGCTGCAGACCTTTCAAATCGAGCACCTAAAGCTGCTCTATCAGCATGCCTCTACGGTTGAACGGCTGAAGTTGCTCTGGTGCCTGAATTGCTCTCATGGTGCTGCTGAAATTGGTCGCGTAGAATGGCGAGATTTATACCTTGAGCAGCAGCATCCGTGGATCAAGGAAGGGCTGAAGTGCGAAGTTGGCAGCGACGACTCCTGGTGTGGATTCCTGAGACCGAAAACGGATGTGGTGGGTTGGTGGTGGCTTTGGCCGGAAACGGTGCAACTTGTCAAATGGTGGCGAGGAGAACTGCGGCGGAGGCTTTCTCGTGAACTGTTGCCTTCGGAGCGCATGCTCCTTACCAATACCGGTGAGCCAATGTACCGTGATTCATCCCGAAACGCCCAAACTTCGTTCGCCAACCAATGGACAAGATTGCTCGACCGTGTCATTAAAAATGAAGATAAGGATGCGGTGCCCCGGTTACCTTTTGGCACCCTACGAGACCAGTTGAGCAATTGGCTCGGCAGCGATGAGAACTTGGCTGTATTGGCGAGCACAGCACTCGCTCATGGTGTTCCCCATAAAGGCGACCGTCTGCTCTTCAAACATTACTCTAACCGGCCTTGGGCGCATTTGTTTAAGAAGCAACGGGAATACCGCCAGGTACTCCAGCCGATGTTCGATCTGGTTCCCAATCCTCTTAGTGGAGCCTTACACCATCGCAAATAGAAGCAATACTTCGCATAGTTCGGGAAGCCCCCTAGAATCGGTTATAATGCGATAATCTTTTAGGTGTGATTTGGGTCAATGGTTTGATAGATGCGGGCAGGATGGCGGATTGGTTGGCTTGCTGCTGAGCTTAGGGATGGAGGAGGGGCTAGGCTGCTAAAAGGTATATCGGCATCAGATTGGTGTACTAGAAGATTACGAACTAATTAGTTTGAAATTAGTTTCGAGTCATCACGGGTTGATGGCGGTTTCACAACCATGCAACCTAGAGGAACAAAGCTTGGAATCATGTACAGAAGTCGGGGCTTTTAAAGGCATAGTTCTATGCAAAAATGGGCATAATAAAATGGTGAAATTGTAAGAATCACCCATGCTTATCAAGCCATTTCCACGACTTAGTTAGCAACTTAGCCCACCAAGAAGACTGGGCCCAATTAGCCCAAGCCTCAGCAGTAGCAGCCTCAGCTTCAGCCAGAGCCAGAGCCTCAGCCTCAACCTCAGCTTCAGCTTCAACTTCAGCCGTAGCAGCCTCTGCCTTTGCTCTTGCAGTAGCCACAACCCAAGCCTCATACCTCGCATCAGCCATTGCCCTAGCCTGAGCTTCAGCAGCAACAGCCTCAGGGTTTGCTTTAGCCCAAGCAGCCTGAGCTTCAGCAGCCCTAAGCTTAGCTTTGTCAGCCTCAGCCTTAGCTTCAATAGCCTTAGCCTTTGCAATATACCTAGCATCAGCCTCAGAAATCTTTTTATAATCACAGAAACAGGCTCCGCATCGGCATATAAGCCCATAACAGGATGAGCATTTATTGTGACTGATACTTGACAAGGTGCTTTTACAATTGAAACAATGAGTTATCCGCATCGGTATATAAGCCCATAACAGGATGAGCATTTATTGTGACTGATGCTTAACAAGGTGCTTTCGCAATTGAAACAATGGGTTATAGATAGGAATGTATAAAAAAGAGCTATAGCAAAAGCGTCATCAAGATTACTATCTACCATTTTATGCCCTTTAAATAACAGGTACAAGAACAACTAAACCTTGAGGTGTTACCACCATAAAAAGGGAAGTTTAATCTTTCTCTTTTTTCTTCTTAGACTTAGCAGTCGTAGCGCTCTCAACAGCTTTAGCCCAATCCTTAGCAATCTTAGCCCACCTTTTTGCCCCATGTGCATGGATCTTAGCAATCTTAGTCCACATAGCGACACCCTTAGTGCAAACTTTAACACCAAGCTTGGCCTCAGACTCATATTTCTCAGCCTCAAATACTAATGCCATTGCACAGTCAATAGCCGTAGCCCAGGCATCAGCAGTGTTAGCCTTCTCGGCAAAAAGATAGGCCGCATCGACAGCATCAATTTTTGATTCATCAAGCTTAGCACCCTTAGCCAAAGTCGTAGTCATAAACTTAACCAAGTCTGGGTCAAAGAGTTTTCGTGTTGCCATAGCCTCCCCCTTTAAAATAACACCCAGTTAAACAAATAAACCCCAAGGTATTACCCTTGAGGTTAAGCTTCATGACTACCCGCTCAAGGCAATCATGATGGGCAATTCAATTATTGCTTATCTAAAATTAGAATCAAACAGTATCTGCATTGTTATTAGTAGTAAGTGAAACCATGACCCTTGCCACCCATAACCTAGGGATCGGGGCAATTACCCCACTTTAAAAGCCCTCAAATACTAGATATACTAGAAATATTTAACAAAATATCGTTTTTATCTGTAATAAAAACCATCTCCAAGCGAACAATGCCTTACGATAGCAACATAGTGATCGGCGTTTGTCTGGTCGCGTGGAGCGAAAAAAAGGAGATAGTTATGGGTAGATTACTAGCAGTGCTGGCTTTAGCTTGCACTTTCGGTGTAGCGATGGGGCAAACGACTAACAAAGAATCGGAAGATTTTACGGAAAAGGGTAAGGCTGCATATTACAGCAAGGACTTTAACACTGCGGTTATTTACTTTACTAAGGCAATTGATCTAGATCCCAAGAACTCAACAGCACTTAGGGGCCGAGGGTTTGCCCTTAACAATACATCGAAGTTTCCCGAATCTCTAGCTGATCTCGATAAATCAATTGAGCTCAATCCTAACCCGAAGACTATGGATGTTTACATCGTTCGCGGCAGCATCTACAACCGCATGAGTAAGCATGACGAAGCTATAGCAGATTTTAATAAAGTGATTAAGCTAGACCCTAAGAACGCTAACGCCTATATTTACCGCGGCAGTTCGTACCTCAGCAAAAAGATGTTTCCCCGAGCTATAGAAGATTGCACCAAAGCGATTGAGATAGATCCAAAGAACGCCAACGCTTTTGCCAATCGCGCTGCCGCTTATGCTTCGAGCGAACAGTTTGCCGAATCTGTAGCTGATTGCACAAAGGCACTTGAGCTAGACCCAAAGAACGAGCTTGCCAACACCATTGCTAGGCTTGGAGCAAAAATGATTGACAGTAAACTGAAACAGCGGGCGCTTGAAAACGAAGCGAAGCGATTGCAAAAATTGCTGGACAAAGATAAGTAACCCCTTTCCTCCCCCTCTTCCTAGGCTCGCCTTCACCGGCGGGCCATTAAACCACTTTAGAATTCTTGAAAATTCCCGTATAAATCGCCTGCATCTAATGACATATTTAATGAGATGAGGGATAATATTTTGTTAAGTCTGGGTTTGACTACTTAAGTCGTTATTTCTTCAATTGTCAAGGAGTGCGTTATGACGATAACAGGGATGGAGTTACCAATAATTAGTGATAAGGAAGAGTTGAATGCCAATGTCCCAAAAAAGCGAATCGCCAAAAAGATGAGGCAAAATGAATCCTTGTCTGCTTCTGAGAGTGGACAGGATGTTAACCCTCATATGCCACCCTCTATGGCAAAGTATTTCAATTCAATCAACCAAACTACTAATGAAAAACCAACCTCTAGCCAGTCTAGTTCTACGCCAGAACAAACCATCCATCCAAGGTTTACCCCCGAGCAACAGTCGTTGGTAGTTAAGAAAGTCATAGCCCCGGCTGCACTAGCTGCTGCCATGGGGGTCGAAAACAAAATAGAGACTAGTGGATGTCGCGTTTATTTGGATGATCTGGTCAGAGAATCTGGTGACCCATCAGACCCTGTAGAAATCATGTTACTTGAACAAACTGCAATGTGTCATTTTCTTTCAATGAAACTACAGAGTAAGGCTAGCGGAGTTGAAGGAACGGAGGCCATAGAACTGTATTTGTCAGGCGCTGCTAGGTTGAGCAGTGAGTTTAGAAAAACTGCCCTAGCACTGAAAGAATACAGAAAAAAGTAAAGATGCCTGCCTTGATGGTTTCATTTATTCTTACTACCTAGTTTGATGTCAGCATATGGAGGTGCTTTCATGGCAGACGAAGGAAAGGTCATTAGAAACCCGAAGAGGGTGCTGGCTGGCCGCATTAATCGAATGAAAAGAGGCCCATTGCCTTTGGAAAGCATGCATCGAATGCGAGATGCCATCAATAAAAACAAACCCTGGAAGCGCTCTACTGGGCCACGAACACCAGCGGGAAAAGCAATAGTGGCCAGAAATGGGAAAGTCAGGCAGATTAATCCACGCTCTATTCGCGAAATAAGGGCAGACATTTGCGGGGTTATGTGCTTGATTGAAGCGAATAGGAAAGGCTGGGATGCATTATTAAGAGTTGTTTAATCGGGCTCATTCCTTAAATTGCTTCGGGTGTTTTCAGTTTTAAACAGATGCTAATTTTCCATTCTGGGTTTAAATTCCGGATTTTAAACATCGAATTTAATTGGTTGTTAACCGGTTTGGTATCGCCCCTTGGACTTACCTGCGCAACACCCTCATCAATCTCCCGATTGCTAAGTCTGATCAACTTCACTTATCTCAGTTTAAAAAATATCCCAAATAACCTTACTGTTGGGACTCAACCTTTTGTAATTTTAAGTGTGATTTTTCTGGCGCGGAGCGCAAGCACTACAAATTTTCGTGCAGAAACTACACTTATGGCAAATAAGCTTTCCACATAAGTCGCATGGTTTATTCTGCCCAAGAAACAGTGGATTCTGGCCGCACTTTACTTGATTGTTTGGTACCTTTCGCCAACCACCACAATAAGCATATATGGTCTCCCATTTGCCGTCATTGTTTTGCCCTTGAAGAATGCTTGGCCCGGCTAGCTTGAACTGCGAGAATCTCATTGTGTTCTCTCTGCAATGTTTTGAGACTTTTTCGAGCACATCGATTAATTCCTTCACAATGTTGAGTGGATCGAAAACTCCGAGAGGGATATTGAATAAATCATTTGAATATAGAATCTTCATTAGAGCACTTGAAGGAAAAAGCTCTTGTTTTCTTATAGAAAGACAAAACCGGTCAAGAACATGTAGAAAAAGCAAGGGGCGAGTTGGTTTGCGCTCGTTTTTCTTGAGAAGTTGGTCGAGCATCTGTACTTCTTGGACCAATGTGTCCTTAATTTGCGTTGGGGCAATGTGTCCGGTAAGAAGCAAAAGGCCAATTGGGAAATTTCCCTTGGGTAGGACGAATTCGGGTGAGTCAACTTGTCCGAGGGCAAAATCCCTGTGGGAGTAACAGAAAATCGGAAACTCAAACAGCCAAGGAGGGACGAGTTTACTGAAAAGATTAACTTGTAGGTATTCCGAATTGAATTGGGCCTGGAGTGCGGTAATCGTTTTTTTAGTTGTTTCACCAAGCCAAACCACTTCACCAAAGTAGCACGGGAAAGCTTTTTGATATTCTGAAAGAAAGCCAGAAATAATCACATCGGTCCCAATTGGATCCACTTTGAATCTCTTTACCGTATGTTCCGAGTAGGAATCCGGTGCAGAAAAAGAGCGGCGAGCGTTCTTAACATCTATCAGCCTACCGTCTCCTGCAATATCCGCTATCAGCCACCGGGTGTCTGATGGAGTAATTGCTTGAAGGATGGAAAGGTCTTCAACATTGGTGTATGTTTCGCGATAAAGTTTTAATGCAACGAGTTCTGCACACCGCGCCGACCCCATCGCATCTAGCCAATAACCCCCTTCTTCACGGCCCTTTGCCCAGTCTTTTGCAAGCTTTTGATCGTTTTCATTTAGGGGTTCTGCAAGACGATTCGCCCACTGTTCCACCTTAAGGGCTTCTTCCCAGATCTTTTTCACTGCAACAAGGGCAGATGATTCGCGCTTTCCGAGTAAGATTATTCCCGAAGTAATATTTTCCGCCTGAATCAATTCGGCGTTGGCAAGATTGGAGAATTTGACTTCAAGGAAATCCTTAATACTATTTAATAAGATTTCGTCATGTTGGTCCTTCAGGTTTTTCCGCTCGGACTCCGCCTCCTTTTGTTTTTGAACAAAGAATTTGTAAATTCTAAGCAGATTGTCATTGTTTTCTTTTATAAATTCGTCATACAACTTATGCCAATGTGTGGTATTGAAGTAAGCTTGCTCGTTGGCATGATTGCTCGCAGCGTTCAATATGCCTGTTTTTTCGGTGTTCGATAACTTCTTAATTAAAAGCGTTATATTATCGGGTAATTTCAGCACATTACTGCACATTTGTATTTCCGCTAGAAAACGCCATTCATACCCTATGTTTTGTAGGCATAGAAGTTGTTCATTTGCTTTGATTCTTGTAAGAAGGGCGGGCGGTAATTTCAGTGGTTGGTCCAATTGACTTTTGGCCAACAAATTTTCCTTTTCTTCTTCAATCAAATTCTTCAAAGAGGAAAGTGTTTTTACGCATTTATCCTGTTGCGCAAGGAGTTTCTCGTCCTTTTCAAGTTCGGGATGAACAGGAACGCATACATGTCGGCCCTTTACACTCTGGATGAGATTGACCAGAACATTGCGGTGCTTCGCTAGCAATTTTAATTCGTTTTTTAGTCTTCCAAGTACCTTGGGCATGTCCGGCACTCCATAAATTTGGTCACTGCACTCCGAGTGCTTTGAAGACCGCATCGACGGCATCGGCATAGAACGCGGTTTGGAACTTGGCAAAAAGCTCGCCGGGGATGGTCGGTAAGTCCTTCACACTTGCCATTGGCAGTAGCAGTCGCTTTGCACCTGCATCAAACGACATTTGAAGCGATTCCGCCAGATTCTCAACCGGAACGATGTTGCCACCCAGGCTCATGGTGCCAAGTACCACCATCTGCTGCTGGATGGGCTTACCAATGACTGCCGATGCCAATGCCACGAAGGTAGCAAGGGTCAAGGTCGTTGATGGACCAGCGTTGTTCAGCTCTACCACGTGCAAGTGGTAATCATGCTCGCCTGCCTTGATCGATACGCTGACCTTGTTGCCGTTTGCCTGGAAGTAATCGAAACCTATTTTGACTGATTCCTTCGCGGCGGAACTCGACCCCAGCCCGGAGGTTTTGAAGGCGCCGTAGCCTGCAGTAATCTGGGTTTCGATGCGGAAAACCCCCAGATGTCCACCAGTTCCTGGTGCTACCGTGTGCAACACGCCCGGGTTCAATGCGGAATCGGGGATAAGTGTGCCACCGCCTTGCTCAGGCACATTGATGAATTTCTCTTCCAAAGTTTCGAGGTCGATATAACTGAAGTGAACATCGAAGAACTCCATTCCTCCGATCTTCTTCAATTGCTCCTTTACCCTGCGCCGGGCTTCCAGCGCGTACTCCAAGCATCTCCTCACTGCCTCCTTATCGTAATCTCCGCCAGGATAGATCAGTTTCAATAGCCCAGAGACGGTCTTCTTGACAGCATTCTCATCGCGGATTTTCAAATCTCTTCCCAGCTTGAAATACTTGAAGATGGCATCCGAGAAATTCTGCCTGCGCATTTCCCGCATCCACTCCGCTAGATAGTCGGAGATCATGCCGTATCTATCAGTGAACGAATGCGAATCCAACTTGGGAATCTCCCACCCAGGTATATAGCTGTGAAATCGATCAAGGAATGCAGAATCGATCATGGCGATGGGGAATGGAGCAAACAGATGGCTTGTCTTCACAAGGGTATCGACCTTGTCGATATTGCCAACATAGACCATGCTCGCCTTGGCGCTGATTGAGTCTCTGCCTCTGGCAAAGCTACCTGAAGCCATATAGTCTTTTGAAATCTGCACGCCGTCCTTATCCTTAAAGTCTATGCCGGCAATTTCATCGAAGGCAACCACGTCCCAGATTCCAACCAACCCGACCTGCCTCCGTGCCATGTTGTAAAACAAGTTCGCAACACTCGTATTCCCACCAGAAACCAAAATGCTATTAGGCGATATCTCCTTGTAGATGTGACTCTTGCCGCTTCCCTTTGGTCCGAGTTCAACAAGATTATAGTTATTTTCAACGAAGGGAATCATGCGATTCAGCAGATGCAACTTAACTTTTTTCTCGAAGTTTGCAGGCTCCATTCCAGTGGATCGTAATAGCACATCAATCCATTGGTCTTCTGTGAAACCTTTCCTGCCTTGATACAGCTCTTCCATGTCCATGCCCGGAATTTGAATGGGCTTCAAGTCACGCAACACGAAGGGAGATGATCGTTGCTCCTCTTCGTAATAATACTCTAGGGTCAAGATGCACCAGATGCCGCCAGCCAGCAGCTTCTCGAACTGCTTGACAAAAACAGTCGATACTTCAACTCCCTTCACGCCCAGATTTCCAAGCACCGCCTCATAGACATCCCGCCTTTCATTGAGGGTGACAGTTATTTTATCAATGATCTTCATGGTTCCGCGTTCGCGAATTGCAGACTTCACCTTCTCGGCTTCATCGGGTCGAACATAATTCTCCATCAACACCTTCTTGACGGTCTTCAATCCCTCCTCAATAACTACTGGGTCATCGCTGGCGCAATAATTGCCCAACAAATATTCCAATACATAGACCGGCACATTCGCGCCTTCCTTGAGAAGTTTCGTCAAGTCTTTACGTACGACCTTCCCAGGGAAATGGCGGTTAAGCAGGTCATCAAGGGAAGAGTCAGGCGTTGCGGTTTGATTCTCAGAAGTCATCGGTAACCATCCTATCTATAATTACATCTACGCTTGCTTCCGGGCTTCCGGTTGCGGCATCGGTAAGAATCAGCTTATAAGATTTCTTTTTGTCGAAACTCTGACCAGCTAGGGTTAGAGTAATCCACTTTTTACGATCATCAAGACTCGGCGATTCGCTGTCAAAGTTGATCGATACGATGTTGGACACCGGTGTGTCATTCTCGAATATCCCAACCTTCAAGGTGATAGCAGTCAATCGATCTGATACTGCTTCCATCTGCAGCATCTGGAATCGGCACACCCCCGTGGTGACTCGATGCTGGGTTCCCAGAACATGAACGGTCACAGGCTTTGGTTTCGTGTCTTGCTTACGAACCTGCTTGATGGTGACCACAGGCACACAGATTTCCTGAGGCATCGCTCCGCCATGAATGAATCTAGCCCCGCCTACAAAATGAAAAAGACTTGTCCCTTTGGGTATGAGAAATTCCGTTTCGTCATCGACGCCCGCAGTAGTGCGAACTTTTCCCTTCCAAGCAGAATCCTGGGCAGCAATATTGTTGGCGAGGATATATCTCTTCTTCGTAACGATGGCATCGTCGGGTTTCGATACATTCGATTTGTTTGTATTCCCTGGATTGGTATCTGAGTATAAGAAACCATGATCAGCCGTGACAACAATATAACTCGCGTTGAAGTTGTTCATTAGGTTGGAAATCAAGTTCGTAAGATCGTCAATTGCCCGCCTGACAGCTTCGAATGTCGCGCCCTCCGTTTTGGCATCATCCCCCGTGGCATCGACAATATCCTGATAGATGTAGATGACCTTTTTGTCTTTCGTAAACTCCCTGCCTTCATCCTTCTTCATCGCCATCAATTCGCTGGCTTTGCAGGCTATGCCGTTCACGGAAGCCAAAATATTCCCGCGGTTACTAGCGCTGCTCGACATACCATCCACCAATACATCCATGCCGCTGTATTGTAATTTCTGGTGGGGCAACAGGCTAGCCATGCCCAGAGCTGTGTACGAGGGAAGTACGCCCAACTGTGAAGAAAGGGTCGCTTCCATGCGGTACTTGCTGTTGATGGTGTTGACCAATTCCTGAGCCGCCTCGTAGCGAAAAGCATCGCTGATAATGACAAAGGCTCTCTGCTTTTCGCCGCCGCTGATCCATGGTTCAACATTGCGTTCGTAAAATTCGTA